>OHSF01000018.1_pt1 | contig 122150 bp, 122 predicted proteins | sample 1578551 | NCBI WGS metagenome assembly OHSF01 (sample SAMEA3879601, study PRJEB24766) | human gut metagenome | biome: human-associated habitat; feature: feces | place: USA | collected 1985/1987
GTATTGTTGCCAATCAGCCCGCCTGGCTGGCCGGCGTCCTTGACATTGACGCCAGTGACAAGGCTGCCCGTTTTATCCGTTTCTGCGACTGCTTTAACATTCCTCTGATCACTTTCGAGGATGTTCCCGGCTTCCTGCCCGGAACAATACAGGAACACAACGGCATCATCCGCCACGGTGCGAAGATAGTTTATGCATACGCCGAAGCTACAGTGCCCAAGGTAACTTTAATTACCCGTAAAGCTTACGGAGGTGCCTACATTGTCATGTCCAGCAAACCGACGGGAGCCGATGTGAACCTGGCTTATCCACAGGCGGAAATAGCCGTTATGGGAGCTGCGGGAGCTGTAAATATCCTCTATCGGAAATCCACTCCTGAAGAAAAACAAGAAATAATCAAAGATTACGAAGATAAATTCTCTAACCCTTATTGTGCGGCAGAACGCGGCTTGATTGATGAAGTGATTATGCCCCGTGACACCCGCTATAAACTCATTCAGGCTTTGGAAATGTGTCACAACAAAAACCAAAGCAATCCGCCTAAAAAGCACGGCAATATGCCGTTGTAATTGTTCAATGTGTGTGTATCCCCGCAGAAGTGATTTTTCCGGGGATACTTTTACCAACCCACATGATGGGAAATTTTAAATATAAAATGATGACTTAGTTAAAAATAAATATATTTCTTAATACTATGGAACTTCTTAAAAACCTCTTTGAAGGATATCCCAATCTTTGGGGCGGAGGTGTAGCACACTCCGTACTCATTCTGTCACTAGTTATCGCCTTTGGAATTATGCTGGGTAAAATAAAAATATCCGGCATCTCACTTGGTGTCACATGGATTCTTTTTGTCGGTATCGTATTCGGCCATTTCAATCTGAATCTGAATGAACACCTGCTACATTTTCTAAAAGAATTCGGTCTTATTTTGTTCGTCTATTCCATTGGTTTGCAGGTGGGTCCCGGTTTCTTCTCAGCCTTTAAGAAAGGAGGATTTACGCTGAACATGTTGGCTATGGGGGCTATTTTTATCAGTGTAGTCATTACTATCATTTTACATTTTACTACCGGAACTCCCATAACCACCATGGTCGGCATTCTCTCTGGTGCTGTTACCAATACTCCCGGCCTTGGTGCCGCCCAACAGGCAAATAGTGATTTAAATGGCATAGATGCACCGGAGATTGCGATGGGATATGCTGTTGCCTATCCCTTGGGGGTGGTTGGTGCCATTCTCTCATTGCTTGCACTGAAATACATTCTTAATATCAAAACATCACAAGAAGAAGCCGATGCCGAAAAAGGATTGGGACATTTACAGGAACTGACCGTACGCCCCGTTACATTAGAGATAAAAAATGAAGCAATACATGGGAAGACCATTAAGGAAATACGTCCTTTGGTAAACCGCAACTTCGTCATTTCGCGCATACGCCATCATGACGGACAGCAGGAAGTGGAACTAGTAAATTCAGAAACGATATTACATATTGATGACAAGATTCTGGTTATCTCGAACCCTATTGACATTGAAGCGATTACAGTATTTTTTGGCAAACAGGTAGAAATGGAATGGGAACAGTTAAACAAGAAACTTATCTCACGCCGCATTTTGATAACAAAGCCTGAGTTAAATGGAAAAATGCTCTCACAACTTAAGATACGAAATAACTTCGGTGCGAGCATCACCCGTATCAACCGTTCAGGAGTAGACTTGGTAGCCTCCCCACATTTACAGTTGCAAATGGGCGACCGTGTAACTATAGTTGGTAGTGAACTTGCTGTCACTCATGCCGAAAAGGTTTTGGGAAACTCCATGAAGAGACTGAATCATCCCAATCTTATCCCCATTTTTTTCGGCATCGCATTAGGATGTATCTTGGGAAGTATTCCATTTATGTTTCCAGGTATTCCACAACCAGTAAAACTTGGTCTAGCAGGTGGACCGCTTATTGTATCCATTCTTATCAGTCGTTTCGGTCCTCAATATAAAATGATTACATACACCACGATGAGTGCTAACTTGATGATAAGAGAAATCGGGATTTCCTTATTCCTAGCTTGTGTAGGGTTGGGAGCCGGGAAAGATTTTATAGAGACAATTGTAAATGAAGGTGGATATATTTGGATTATGTATGGAGCTATTATTACGACCGTACCATTAATCATAACGGGGCTCATTGGGCGTTATGCCTGTAAATTAAACTATTATACCCTTATTGGTGTATTATCAGGAGCAAATACTAATCCGCCTGCCCTCGCCTATTCCAATGATCTGACTTCATGTGACGCTCCGGCCGTGGGATATGCCACCGTATATCCGCTTGCTATGTTCCTACGCGTACTTACGGCTCAATTATTGATACTCTCATTAGGTTAAACTTTAAAATTCTTTAAATATGTACCAACAAGAAACGATTACCAAAGAACTACATTTACAGTTAAGTGATGAAGATTTGGCACAGTTCGAACTTGATGCCAAAGAAACGGAACGTCTCGGACACATCGGCACCCACATGGATTGCTATATGGAAGCTCCCCGCTATAAAGAATATGTAACAGATGCCGTCGTAGTAGATTGTCGGAACGGACTACCAGCCGACGAATACTTTAATAACTTGGACATAGAAGGTAAAGCATTGGTTTTATATACCGGCAATATGGCAACCAACGACTATGCAACCAAAGACTTCTTTATGTTTGACATGAAGCTTAATTGGGACTCTCTGGCTGCATTACTTTATAACCATCCAAAGTTTATTCTTATTGACTCACATGGGTTAGGCATGTTTTCACAACACCGGTTATTCGATATGGAATGTGAGAAAAACGGTTGTTTTCTTATTATGTGCCTGATGCTTGAAGGAGAAGAAATATTGAATATAAAAAAATTAAAGATTGAAATTGACAAGGAAATGCCTTCCACTGGAAAGCCATGTCGTGTCTATGGATTCTAAAAAAAGAAAAACATAACTTCATTTAAATGGATAAGACAGCCGAAACTTTGATAGATGTCAGTGGATTTATTTCTGAATATTCCGCTCACATGATGGGATGTGGTGTACATACTTCACGAGTGATACGCAGTGCCAATCGCATTGGGGAATCATTCGGTTATATGGTAAAAATCAGTGTCATTCAGAAAAAGAAAAAACGAGATCGAAAAGCAAGTATATCAATTGGTTACTCATAACAATAGTAGCTGTGCTGCTTGGAAGCATGGTAGTAGAACTTGTCCAAAATGTTTAATACCATCCAACTTTTATAAATCATTTCTGATTTTTAAACTAACTCAATGCTGTAATAATTCCAATTTCCATTATCTTTGTTCCCGAATCGGTTCCGAATAGATGTCCTCTATCCGGATTAAAAGGGAATCGGGTGTAAATCCCGGACAGTCCCGCTGCTGTGAAACTCCGATAAAATTTCCGATACGTACCTATTGCCACTGCCTGACTCCACATAACGAGAACGCGGGAAGGCATCGGAAATGAGGAGCCAGTCAGAAGACCTGCCATTCATCAAAGGCCGTTTCTACTCGTGGGGTTAGGGAAGCGGTACGAAAATATACAATAATTCATACCAACAGCATCTCATGCAAATAATTAAAAGGAATGGGACAACAGAATCCTACGACAGGGAAAAAATAGCCGTTGCCATACGGAAAAGTTTTATCAGTACCCAAAAAGAAATAACAGATGAAGCTGTCTACACCATAGTAGATGAAGTGGAACAATTTCTGCATCAAAACGAAGCAAATCGTAGTGTAGAACGCATTCAGGACGAAGTGGAACGTAGCTTGATGGAACATGGCTTTTACGCAGAAGCCAAAAACTATATACTTTACCGTTGGCAGCGCACAGAAAGAAGAAAAGTCCTCAGTCAAATCATTACCGGAACCGGTGATGATACTATAGCAAATATACTGAAAGAGATACAAAAAGACTTCTCCGGGAAGGAATATAGTCTAACCTTTCTCGCAGAGAAATTCACAAGTTTCTGTAAACCGGATATGACATCCGGGGAACGGTTGGCGGCACTTGTCAAAGCGGCTGTAGAACTGACAACACAAGAAACTCCCGACTGGGAATTCATTGCAGCGCGTCTGCTGAATTTCCGATTGACAAAGAAACTGACCGAACAGGCGGAAGCTGCCGGCATCTTTTCATTTTATGATAAATTACGCTACCTCACCGACGAGGGCTTGTATGGTAATTATATCTTGGCCTCCTATACTCCACAGGAGATAGAAACGGCAGCCGGCTTCATGTGTCCCGAACGTGACAAGCTTTTCAATTATTCAGGACTGGATCTGCTTGCCAAACGTTATCTGATCCGTACCCGTTCACACGAACCTATAGAGTCTGTGCAGGAAATGTATTTAGGGATTGCCCTTCATCTCGCTATGCCCGAAAAACAGAACAGACTGCAATGGGTAAAAAAGTTCTATGATATATTAAGTCGTCTGGAAGTCACAATGGCCACTCCTACCCTGGCAAATGCCCGAAAACCTTATCACCAGTTATCCAGTTGCTTCATTGATACAGTGCCCGATAGTCTGGAAGGCATTTACCGCAGCTTAGACAATTTTGCGATGGTAAGCAAATTTGGAGGAGGAATGGGAATGTACTTTGGCAAAGTTCGTGCCGCAGGTGGAAACATACGCGGATTCAAAGGTGTGGCCGGAGGTGTAATCCGATGGATGAAACTGGTGAATGACACTGCTGTAGCCGTTGACCAGTTAGGTATGCGTCAGGGAGCCGTAGCCGTCTATCTGGATGTATGGCACAAAGACTTGCCTGAGTTTCTGCAACTCCGGACCAATAATGGAGATGACCGGATGAAAGCGCACGACATCTTCCCCGCCGTATGCTATCCGGACTTATTCTGGCGTATGGCGAAACGGGATTTAAACCAGCAATGGCATTTATTCTGCCCCAATGAAATAATGACCGTCAAAGGATACTGTCTGGAAGACTACTACGGAGAGGAATGGGAACAAAGATACATGGATTGCGTAAATGACTCCCGACTCTCCAAGCGCAGCATGAGCATCAAAGATATCGTCAGACTGATACTGCGTTCGGCTGTAGAAACAGGTACTCCCTTTACATTCAATCGTGACACCGTGAACCGTGCCAATCCCAATGCGCACCGGGGAATCATTTATTGCTCCAATCTTTGCACGGAAATAGCACAAAACATGTCCTCCATTGAAACAGTTTCTACAGAGATATGTACGGAAGATGGTGATACAGTGGTAGTCAAAACAATCCGGCCCGGAGACTTTGTGGTATGTAATCTTGCCAGCCTTTCATTAGGACATTTGCCCTTGGAGGATGAAAAACAAATGAAAGAAAAGGTGGCAACTGTAGTACGGGCATTGGATAATGTGATTGAACTGAACTTTTATCCGATTCCTTTTGCTCAGATTACCAATCATCGCTACCGCAGTATCGGCTTGGGAGTCAGCGGCTATCATCATGCTCTTGCTGTTCGCGGCATTCGTTGGGAAAGCGAGGAACATCTCAGTTTTATGGATAAAGTTTTCGAACGTATCAACTATGCTGCCATAGCAGCAAGTAGCGAACTGGCAAAAGAAAAAGGGGCCTATCATTATTTTGAAGGCAGCGACTGGCAGACCGGAGCTTATTTTATAAAACGGGGTTACAATTCGCCAGAATGGAAAGCATTGGCTGTAAAGGTTTCCACACAAGGAATGAGAAATGCCTATCTTCTTGCCATTGCCCCCACCAGCAGCACCAGTATCATTGCCGGAACCACTGCCGGAACAGATCCGGTAATGAAACGTTTCTTCTTGGAAGAAAAGAAAGGAGCCATGCTGCCACGTGTTGCACCGGCATTGTCCGATAAGACCTATTGGATATATAAAAGTGCTTATCTGACAGATCAGACATGGAGTATCCGTGCCGCAGGGATCCGGCAGTTACATATAGACCAGGCGCAAAGTCTGAATCTATACATTACCAATGAATTTACCCTGAGACAAGTATTAAACCTGTATTTGCTGGCATGGGAATGTGGCGTAAAAACAGTATATTATGTCCGCAGCAAATCATTGGAAGTAGAAGAATGTGAAAGCTGTGCTTCCTGATCTTTTCGTAAACACTCCAGTACTGAATTGTCATGCTAAAACATTTCTTGTAGGGGCACCATGCTTGCGCCCCTACAAGAAATGAATAACAAATTTATTTTTAATATACAGCCTTGAGTTAGCAGTAAAACAAGAAGACAGAATATAAAACAACAATAAATCATGAATACAATAAAATTAAAAAAGAATGCCCTTTTCAATCCTGAGGGAGATACCGACCTCCGTCACAGAAGAATGATTGGAGGAAACACCACCAATTTGAATGATTTCAATAATATGCGCTACAAATGGGTTAGTGACTGGTATCGTCAGGCCATGAATAATTTTTGGATTCCCGAAGAAATCAATCTCACCCAAGACACCAAGGATTATCCTCACCTGGACCAGGCAGAACGCACCGCCTATGATAAAATCCTGAGTTTTTTAGTGTTCCTTGATTCTTTACAAAGCAATAATCTGCCCACCATCAGCGAATACATCACAGCCAATGAAGTTAATCTATGCCTCCATATCCAAGCCTTTCAGGAATGTGTACACAGCCAAAGCTACAGTTACATGCTGGATTCTATCTGTAGCCCCGAAAAGCGTAACGAGATCCTTTACCAATGGAAGACAGACGGACACCTGCTGAAAAGAAATACCTTTATAGGCAATTGCTATAACGAATTCCAGGAAAGTCAGGATGGATTCACATTGATGAAAACCCTTATCGCCAACTATATATTGGAAGGAATCTATTTCTATAGCGGATTCATGTTTTTCTATAACTTGAGCCGTAATGGAAAAATGTCAGGTTCCGCACAAGAAATCCGATATATCAATCGAGATGAAAACACGCATCTGTGGTTATTCCGCAACATTATTCTGGAATTAAAGAAAGAGAAACCGGATTTATTCACTCCCGATAAAGTAAAAATATATGAATACATGATGCGTGAGGGGGTCAAGCAGGAAATAGAATGGGGACAATATGTGATAGGAGACAATATACAGGGACTCAACCGGAAAATGATAGAAGATTATATTCAATATTTAGGCAATCTCCGTTGGAGTAGTTTAGGTTTTGGCCCTCTGTACGAAGAAAACCATAAAGAGCCGGAAAGCATGCACTGGGTATCTCAATATTCCAATGCCAATATGGTAAAGACTGATTTTTTTGAAGCAAAGAGTACGGCTTATGCCAAAAGCACAGCTTTGGAAGATGACTTATAACCCATTTACAAAATAATTTTGCTCCGCATCTTAAACCGTTAAGATACGGAGCAATAAATGACCTGACAGAAACATTTCCATTAAAGACTATCAATAAACAGCTGTCGCCACCTCTTTCACATTATCCACCGCACCCACTGTATAAAAATGTATCCCCGGAACCCCATATGCTATCAGCTCCCGGCATTGATTGATACACCACTCTATGCCTAATGCACGCGCTTCTTTATCATCCTTGCATTTCATTGCTTCCACAACCAATTCCTGTGGTAAATCCACATTGAATGTTTTAGGAATAACACTGAGTTGTGATAGCTTGGAAAAAGGTTTGATGCCCGGTACGATAGGAACATTAATCCCCTCTTTTCTTGCACGCTCCACAAAGTCAACGTATTTTCGGTTATCATAAAACATTTGTGTCACTACATAATCGGCTCCGGCTTCCACTTTCTTTTTTAACCAATATAAATCTTGTTCCATGTTGGGAGATTCCTCATGCTTCTCCGGATAGCCTGCCACCCCATAACGAAAAGGAGTTAAAGGAGCCTGAATCGGCGTTCCATCAATAAATTTGCCTTCATTAAAAGCATTGATCTGCTCTTCCAACTCCAAAGCATGGGCATAACCATCTTTCTCGGGAACAAAAGAAGATTCATCTTTTGCCTTGTCACCCCGGAGTACCAACAGATTAGTAATACCTAAGAATTGCAAATCAAGCAATATATATTCCGTATCTTCACGCGAGAAACCACTGCACAAAATATGCGGTACAACAGTAATATCATATTTATTATGTATAGCCGCAGCCACCGCTACCGTACCCGGACGCCGCCGATAACGATTACGTTCATATAAACCACCCCCCAACTCGCGATACACATATTCGCTGCGATGAGTGGTAATATTGACATAAAGAGGATCAAACTCCCGTAATGTATCTATTGTAGCATATAGTTTTTCAATTCCAGTACCTTTCAACGGTGGAAGAACCTCGAAAGAAAATGCTGTTTTCTTTTCCTTATTTATCAACTCAGCAATACCCATCTTTTTTGACCTTTTTACTTATTAATTCCGATAAATCCATATAACAGACAGCTATATAGAAGATTTATCTTTATATTAATCACATTTCAGATTTATTTCTTCACAAAGATAGGAATAGCAGATTTTACATCCAATAAATCATTTTATTTTAGATAATTATTCTAAATAAAGAGTATCAAAAGAATTATTATCTAAAATAACCTGTTCGAAAGTCCTATAACAGGTTATTTATTCTATGACGCAAATTGCCGGGAGAGGGCGGACAGCGCTCCTCTCCCGGCAATAATATATACAAATTAAAAACTCAATTTCACTCCGGCAAAGTAAGAACGCGGCATACCCGGTCCATAAATGTAACCGGAATCACGTTTTGCCCCCCGGTCAAAGTCACTTTGATACGCATTAAAGATATTATGTACTCCAGCATTGACCTGCATGGTTATGCCTTTATACAAATTGAAATCATAACCGGCTTTCAGATTCAATTCAAAGAAATCAGGTGTATTCACAGCAATGTCCTTATCAATAAAACCTGCTTTATGTTCTACCATCATACTACCGGTATAAGTACCGGATAATGCAATAGTCATCGGTACGAAAGGGTTGTATGACAAAGTGAAATATCCATAAGTATTCGGAGTACGGAACATTTTTTTCTCCATCGGAACCGTTTCATCATCACTCCATGCACGTGCCTGCTTGTATTCGGCCTTCTGCATGGTAACGCCGGCCTGCAATTGAAGTAAGGAACGGTAAGCAATCTTTCCTTCCAAAGTCAAACCATATACCTTAGCTCCTTTCTCGTTATACCGTTCATTGATAATAATACCGTCACGCTCTCCTTTCTGACGTAAGGCAAATACGTCTGAAAGCGAAGTATAAAAACCTTCTATAAGCAAGTTTCCCTGAAAATCTCCCCAACGATGATACAAATCTCCCGATATACTCAGACTTTGTGATTTTTCTTCTGTCAAGTCTTTTGCCAGTTCAATCATAGACACAGTTCCACCTACATTTTCTATATGCAAATCTTCATCAAAGGCCTGAGGTGCACGGAATCCGAAAGAATAGCTGGCACGCAGGTTCATATTTTCGGTCGGATTGTAACGAAGATTAGCACGCGGACTGAAGATTACATGATCCACCATATTATGTTTATCCAAACGCCCTCCAAGTAAAAAGCTCCACTGCTTGTTCTTCCATTCATTCTGGAAAAATGCACTGGCTATACGGACTTCTTGTTTGGTATAACGGTTATACCCCCACATATCATCCGTCAAGTTATCCTGATTATATTCCAGTCCTCCGGTAAAATCGGCAGGCATAAAGAAACATTTATCAAAACTATAGATATACTGCGATCCTGTGACCCAGGTAAAATCCGTGGTCGCGCCATACGCATTCACATCTTGTCCTCCACCATAATAACTGTCGCGTCCTGTATGCTGTGCAGAAGCATATACACTCAGCCGCTGTTTCTCATCCGGAGAGAAATAATCAAATTTTGCTCCCCCGCTATTGATAGTATGCTGCAATTGTTCGGCTATATCCGCTTCATGGGGAGGTCGGTTCAGTTTATTCCCGCCACGACGGAACTCACTGAGATGATGATATTCAAAAGTCAGTTTTGAATATGTACTTGTTTTGATAAAAGAACGAAAACCGACTGTCTGATTTTTCAGTTTTGGCAATTCGGTGTAGCCATCGCCATCATTGTCATAACCGCTTCTTTCTCTGTTCTGTCCAAAAATATACAATCCTGCCTTATGATTATCAGTCACTAACGAAGCATTCAGTGTCGTATTATTATCCCAAGAAGAAGTACCGCCTATGCCTGTCAGAGTATGTGTCAACTGCCCTGAGTTCCGTACAGGCTCCTTGGTGATTATATTAATGGTTCCCGCAATGGCTGAAGAACCGAACAAAGCCGAACCTCCTCCGCGCATCACCTCTACACGCTCAATCATATTGGCAGGTATCTGTTCCAATCCATATACACCGGCCAAGGCACTGAATATAGGACGCGAGTCAATCAATATCTGCGTATAAGGGCCATCCAACCCATTGATACGTACTTGCTGGAAACCACAGTTCTGACAATTATTCTCGACCCGCACTCCGGGCTGAAAATTCAGTCCTTGCGACAATGTGGAGGAATTAGTGTTCTCAAACACTTTCACATCCATCACATTAACCAACGTAGGTGCCATGCGGCGGGTGGTCTCACTACGATTGGCAGACACCACCACTCCGTCCAATGCTATCAAATCCTCTTCTATCTCGAAGTTCTCCTCCAAAGTTTTCCCTTTTCTTAAAGTTACTTTCCGGCTGACCGTCTTGTAACCGACAGCACTTACCTCCATGGTAAATTCTCCTTCAGGCAGATTTTTAAGAAAATAGTGTCCACTGGCGTCAGTCATAGTCCCTATGGTAGTTCCTTTCAGCGATACGCTGATAAAAGAAAGATGCTCTTCCGTATTCTTATCCAATACATGACCTATGATATTGGCATCGGACTTATTCAATTCATTGGCGTGCACAGCCGATGATGAGAGTAGAAAACACACTGCTCCCATCAAGAAAAATATATATTTCTTCATGTGTTGTTATTCTGTTTATTAATAAATAAAAGGATAGCAGTCAGAAGAATGAATCCGCGAACAGATAATGTAACGGAAAATCACTCCACCAACATAAAAATATACTATTTAACAAACAGCGGGAGGCGCGCGCAAATAAATGCCACAACCGGTTCGTATCAGTTTGATGCGTTCTACAGCCGGCACAGCCAGCAAACACAGCAATACCCAAAAGACCGTTGTGGAAGACGGAGTGAACAAACTACCGGAAGCAGCAAAAGAAGAAAGGAAAAAGATAGTTTCCAATTCCACTTCTGTATGTTGATGCTCCCCTTTAAACGGATGCGAGTGTACGATAATCACCCCATTTACCACATGCGAGTGAGTAAAAAGGGTAATACCTCCCAAATAGGCAATAAATATCAGTGGAAGGAAAAGCTTTAGAATATGAATCAAATGCTTCTTCATCGTAACGGGGGCAAAGATAGAACTATTTCCAATAGCAGTCAATACCTATTAATAGTAGTTATGGATTTAAAACCGAAAACAAGCCTCTTATCATGCCAAAGAAAATGCCCATTCGTCCTTAGTTGTCCCTTCCTTATATATTAAGAAGCCTATAAATCAGTATCAAACATCACAAAATGTTTCTTTTATTTTCAGAATCCCAAAAGATTTTAAAATAAAACCCTACCTTTGCATCAGATTTGGTGATGTAAGTACTTTCCGTATTTGCATAAAAGGGAATTCGGTCATAGAATCCGAAGCAGTGCCCGCTACTGTGAAACCCGTCAATGAAAAGCAACTCTCGCCATGCCACTGTTTCCTTTGTAAGAAATGGGAAGGCGCTTTTCAGGGTGAAGCCAGGAAACCTGCCAGGTCTGAACATAGATAATTCACGCTTTCCCGGGGCCAGGAAAGCTAATTATTAATTCTTAAATTATTTCGATGAAAAAGAAATGTTTACTGACAGCCTTATTCGGCTGCATGGTGGTGTGTGCATCCGCCCAGATATCGTTAAGTGGAAAAGTAGTGGATGCCCGTACAGGAAAGCCGGTGGAAGGCGCTAACGTACGTTTGGAACAAACTACAATAGGATGTGCTACCAATCCTAAAGGAGAATTTTTGTTGAAAGACATCAAAGAGGGAACGTATACCCTGCGTACCAGTTGCCTGAATTATGCTCCTGTCACTCAGAAAGTCAGTCAAAGTCAAAAAGAAATGGTGATAAGGCTGAAAAGTACCACTTTCAACATGGATCAGGTAGTGGTAACCGGAACCGGAACTCACCACAAGCTGAAAGACAGCCCTGTACCCGTAGAGGTCATTTCCCAACGTGATCTGCAAAATGCCAATCCATCCAGTTTCCAGGATGCCTTGGTGAAACTGGTTCCCTCTATCTCGGTGCAAACCACCGCTATGGGAACAACCCTATACGTAAACGGACTGCCTGATAAATACCTCCTCGTATTAATTAACGGTAAAAAAGTAGCCGGAGATATTTCGGGATCTATAGATTACGACCGGATCAATATGGATGCCGTAAAACGTATTGAAGTATTAAAAGGAGCATCTTCCGCCCTTTATGGCAGTGACGCCATCGCAGGAGTAATCAATATCATTACCGATGATCCTAAATCTGCATTGAATGTATCTTCCAATACCCGTGTAAGTTCTCACGGACGAATTTCAGAATCAGTCAACGCAGACGCCAATGATGGAAAATTATCCGCACACTTGAACTATAATTACCGCACTTCGGATGGATGGCAACTGAATCCGTATGAGGAAAGCAAGGGAGAACTGGTGGAAACCACAAAGAAACCGGTCTATAAGAATCATTCGCATAATGTGAGCCAAACCTTGAGCTACGCAGCCACAGAGCGTTTAAGCCTTCATTTGAACGGTAATCTTTTTATCAGCGAGAACGACCGTACCGGAGCCTACGATTACAACAACCGGCATCAGTCCTATACAGTGGGTGGAACAGCCAAATATCTGTTGGCTAAGCGGGCTTCATATATAGAAGGGAATATAAGCACCACCAATTTCCGTTCTTTTTATGACTATATAAATGATGCAAAAACGCATAAAACCGGTGACGAAGTCCTCAGTAAAGACCAGACTTACACCAATGCCAATCTAAAAGGTGTATTCAAAACCCACAAGAACAATACACTTTTTACCGGACTGGACTATGTATTCGAAGGCTTGGAGCCGACTGAAACCAGCAAGATGCTGAATAATGAATACCAAAGTGTTTATACACTGGCAGCATACGTACAGGACGAAGTAAAACTACTGGATGCAATCAGCGTAGTGGCAGGTATACGGTATGCCTATAATGAAAAGTTTAAAAGCCAGTTCACGCCCAAACTATCCTTGATGTACCAATATTCAGAACTGAATGTACGTGCATCCTACGCTGCCGGATTCCGTTCACCTACCTTGCAACAAATGTATGCCGTTTCTGAAAGCCGTGGACAAATCACGGTCGGAGACCCTGGCCTGGACCCGGAAAAGAGCAATTTCTATAATTTGAATATAGAATACAATCATCGTTTGTTCTCCATTGCCGCGTCCATTTATCAGAATGACCTGAAAGACAAGATTGAAGCGGAAGATATAGGAACAACGCCCGAAGATATTGAAAACGGCATCACTCGCAGACGCCAGTACCGCAATATAGAAAAGGCACGTGTGAAAGGCTTTGACATAGGTTTTTCAGTCCGTCCCTTCACAGGCTTCATGTTCGGAGCAAACTATATTTACACGGACGGGCGCAACCGTACGGAAGACATCCGTTTGGAAAGAACAGTACGTCACTCGGGTAATTTCAATGCCAGCTGGCGAAAAACATGGAACGATTATACATTCAATATTGCAATCAACGGACGCTATCAAGGTACACGCTGGTCTAAAACTTACGGTGACGCCCCCGCCCACCAGCTTTGGGATATCAACACACGCCATTCATTCAATTTAAAATCTGTTGCTCTGGAACCCGCCGTCGGAGTTGAAAACATTTTCAATTACACAGATGACCGTCCTTATAACAGTAATTATGCAACTCTGACACCGGGACGCTCGTTCTATGTCAGTCTGCTGGTTCGTTTCAAGCAATAAAACTATTTTTAGCATGACCTCTAAAACCAGACTTGTCTATCTGCTCATAACAACTTTCTGCCTGGCAGGTTGCGGCTATAAAAGCCGCAACCCGGTGAGTAAAAACGGGCTACCTTCCGCAGATACCATACAAACAGCCCTGGCCCCCCGTTATGCCAAAGGCTTCAAGATAACTGTTCGTCCGGATGGAGTAAAGCTTCTGTCCATCTCGGAGCCGAACAATAACCATGCAATACCCGAACTTTTCGCCTTAGTTCCTAAAGGAACAAAAGCCGAGATACCCGATGGCTATACCGTTATTCCGACTCCGACAGACAGAGTGATCTGCATGACCACGCCGCAACTGGCAGGTTTTACCGGTCTGAACGCTTATGACAAAGTGGTAGCGACAAGTACCACCCGCCGGATGCAGAATAAGGAATGGCTTGCCCGATTAAAAGACGGACGGGTGAAAAAGATAGGAATGGAAGGAAACTTTGATACGGAAATCATCATTGCATCCCAACCCGATATCATTTTCGTATCTCCCAACCGCCGGGGAGGGTATGAAGTGATGAAAGAGCTGAACATCCCTTTGGTCCCCTATTGGGCTTTCAAGGAAACATCACCATTGGGGCTGTCCGAATGGATCAAGGTAGCAGGTATGTTTATCGGTAAAGAGGAAGAGGCATGCCAATTATTTGCACAAATGGAACAACGCTATAACCTGTTGAAAGCCAAAGTTTCCAATGTAAAACAGCGTCCCAGTGTATTCAGTGGAGAAATGAGAAGAGATACCTGGTATGTACCCGGAGGACAAAGTTTCTATGCCCGCTTGTTTGCCGACGCAGGGGCCGATTACTTTATGAAGGATAATCCTGAAACAGGAGGTGTACTCATGGATTTTGAAACCGTATACGCCCAAGGATATAATGCCGGCTACTGGAGAGTGATGAATGGTTATAAAGGAGAATTCTCTTATGAAGCATTAAAGGCTTCCAATCCACAATATGCTGATTTCCGGGCTTTTAAAGAAAAGAAGGTTATTTATTGCAATCTGGAATGGATACCTTTGTATGAGAATCTTCCCCTCTCACCCGATGTTCTTCTGAGTGACATGATAAAAGCTTTTCACCCGGAACTACTTCCCGATTATCATCCTGTGTTTTATTCGCTTCTGGAAAAAGAATAAGTATTCCAGTTCTCATGCTTATGGTAACAAACAGTTTTAATCCGGCTTATCTATTTCACTATTACAAAAATGGCTGAAGTCTCGGACTTCAGCCATTCCGTAAAAGGTTATTCCAATATACCGGCAATATCCTCCGCCATCTGCTTGTCAGTCAACCGGTTGGTTTTCATCAGCTCATCCAGATTATAGCGGTCTGCAAATTCTTTACGAAGTCCGTAATTCAGCACCCGCATTTCAGAATTACCATAATAACGCGCTATCTTCTCGCCGAATCCTCCATCCAGCACCCCGTCTTCCAACGTTACGACAATACGATGCCCCACTTTCAACTCTTCCAGCATCGGTTCGTCAAGCCCTGTTATGTAACGGGGATTAATCAAAGTAGCCTCAACACCCGACTCTTCCCGAAGCTTATTCTTCAAAGCCTGTCCCAAATCATAGAAAGAACCCAATGCAAGAATAGCGACAGTTTCTCCCCTGGCTGTCATTTTGTAGCGGTTTAACTCGCTATAATCCGTGTCAAACTCTTCCTTACGATGCACCACTGCCACTCCCGGCACACGGATGGCAACGGGATATTCCGTCTGGCGGACAGCCCATTCCAACATAGCAAAATACTCTTCGGAACACGTAGGAGCCAGATAAACCATATTCGGGATATTGCTGATAAGCGGAATATCGAAGAAACCCAGATGAGTCACATCGTTCATTCCGGCTACTGTCCCCATAAACACAGTGATCACCGCCGGATTTCCATTGATACACAAATCCTGAGACAACTGGTCATAGCAACGCTGGATAAAAGTACTGTAAACCCCGTACACCGGACGTCCGCCACCGGCAGCGATACCCGATGCCAATGCCACGGCATGTTCCTCGGCAATACCTACATCCACAAACTGACGCCCTGCCTGTTTCCGGCGTTCAGGAGTAAAACCTATCACAGTAGGAGTACCCGAACTGATGGCAACAACCGTGTGGTCCTCCTTCATCTTCTCCAACAAAAACTTCCCGGTCAGGCTATGGTAATCCTCCATACCGCTGCAATCCACCTTCGGCTTACCCGTTTCCAGATCGAAAGGCATCTCCCAATGAAATTCCTCCCGGTCGGCTTCTGCCGGAGCGTATCCCTTTCCTTTCTGTGTGTGAATATGAACCACTGTGGGACGTGATGTATCTTTCACCTTGGCAAAAGCCGCAACCAAAGACGGAATATCATTCCCCTCTCCCACATAAAGATAATCCAACCCCAGAGAACGGAAGAAATTACAGGACGACCGTCCCTCCGTGTCGCGCAGTTCTTTCAGGTTCTGATAGAGCCCGCCGTGGTTTTCGGCAATGGACATTTCATTATCATTAACCACTATAATAAGGTTGGTTCCCATTTCTCCCGCATTGCTCAGACCTTCATAAGCTTCTCCGCCGCTGAGCGAGCCATCCCCTATCACGGCTATGATATTCTCGTGTCCGCCTTTCAGATCTCTGGCTTTGGCAAGACCGCAAGCCAGACTGACAGAGGTGGAAGTATGGCCGATAGTGAAAAAATCGTGCCCGCTTTCCCGGGGATTGGTGTATCCGGACACCACATCATAATCCTCCGGATTCAGGAAAGCACCCTTACGCCCGGTCAGCATCTTATGTGTATAACTTTGATGGGATACATCATATACCATCTTATCCGTCGGTGAATTGAATACATAGTGCAATGCTATTGTAGCCTCCACCATTCCCAGATTAGGTCCCACATGTCCTCCGTGAGCACTTAACTTGGTCAATAATGCATTGCGGACTTCACCTGCCAACTGTCTTAACTGTTCCGCAGAAAACTGTTTTATGTCTTGCGGAGAATTTACTTGTTCAATATACATCGTTCTACCTGTTTAAATGATTTCATCTGTTGTCTTGCTTCATTCCGATGCGGACAAAGCCGCTTTCATTTCACAATGCAAAGATAAGCCAGGCCCCATTCATTCTTTGTAGATAAATTACAGATAGAATTACCATTTTTACAGAAGGGAACTGTATCACAAAAACATGGTACTGCAACCCGGTTATCAATTCTGCGAGAGCCGGTAACCACTGGGGGCGACACCTGTTATTTTCTTGAAAAGCACACTGAAGCACTGCACATTAGGATAGCCTAACTTCCGTGCCACAGCAGCAGGCGTATGACCGTCCTGCAACAACATGTGCCTGGCTATATCCAGCCGCTTCAGTTGCAAATATTCCTCCAAAGTCTTGCCGGTTTCAAATTTCAGCAGATCATTGAAGTAAGCGACAGACAAATCAAGCTCTCCCGCCATATAGCCGGGTGTGGGCAACTTGCCGCCTTGCAACCTTCCGGATGCGATATATTCCACAAACAAACGTTCCATGTTTTCCAAAAGAGCCTTGTTCTTATTCTCACGGGTAATAAACTGGCGTTCGTAATACCGGGTGCAATAATCCAACAGAAGTTCTATATGCCGGGAAAGAATAATACTGCTATGAGTATCAATGGGATGATGCAACTCATCCTCTATATTCGAGAGGCAACACGTCACTTTCTCTGTCTCACGCCGCGAAAGATGCAGCGCTTCTTCCTTGCGATAATGGAAAAAGGTATAATTTTTAATATGATTCTTCAGTGAGGTGCGGAACAACAGGTCAGGATGAAATGCCAAAAGATATCCTTTATCCGGCAACGTATTCTCCTTACTCATACGAAAGATCTCGCCGGGAGTGAGAAACACCATGGTAGCATTGGAGTAATCATAGTATTTCCGTCCGCAGCAGCAACAACCGCCCGGACAATCCTCAATCAGCAAGACAGCATAGAATTCAAACTTCACCGCATCCTCTTCCAATGAAGGATTCTCCAGATTGATGATGCCCACCTGCGGATGCAATGTCTTGCAACCCAGACAGCGGTTACATTCATATACAGTCCTCAAGTCCAACATAGTCTCTTGCATTGCTTGTTACGACAGAATACTATAAAAGAAGGTTTTGTGCACGATATTCATTCGGTGTACAGCCCACACGCTTCTTGAACAACCGGCAGAAATGCTGCGGATATTGAAATCCCAGTGAATAGGCTACCCTGCTGACGGTTTCTCTCCTGTCGGACATCCGTTCCTTTGCCAGTTCTATCACTTTTTCCTGAATATATTCCTGTGGAGTCTTGCCGGTTTCCTTCTTGAACATATCCCCGAAGTAGTTGGATGAAAGGCACAGTTTGTCAGCAAAGTATTTCACGGTAGGCAATCCGTCGCGCTCGGCAAGTTCGCCCTCAAAATAATCGTCAAGCAACCCTTCAAAGCGTGTCAACACATCACGGTTCGAATGACTGCGGGTGGCGAACTGACGTTCATAAAAACGCATACAGTAATTAAGAAGCAGTTCTATATAGTTTACCAGCAAGGTCTTACTATGCTTGTCCACTCCCCGTTCCAGTTCCATACGGATAATCTTCAGGCAATCTGTCATAATATTGCGCTCATCTTCCGAAAGGTGCAGCGCCTCGCTCACTTCATACGAAAAGAAGGTATATTTCTTTATTGTTTTTCCAAGCGTGGTCCCCCGTAACAAATCCGGATGAAAAAGAATGCCAAGCACATTCAACTGCACACGGTCGGTGGTCAATGTGGTTTCCGTTGTTTGTCCCGGAGCAAAACATACCACGGTTCCCTCCTGATAGTCATAACTCCGACGCCCGTATTTGATATCACAAGCTTTCTCCAATTTCAGATAAAGTGCATAAACGCCATAGTTCCAGTGCACATAGTCCATCTGCCGGGTAGCCTTGTTCAAATCAATGACACTGACCAACGGATTCAGTGTTTCAAGTCCGTATAGACTGTTATATTGGTCCACACTGTCTAAATTTAATATCTTATCCATCATTCTAACTTGTTTAATGTCTGCTAAAATACAGCTTTTTCAGTTATTTGAAATATTCCGGTCACAAAAATAAGAAGTTATCCGGACAAGGTTATAACCCCAATTACGGATTATCTTACCTTAGTTACCGAATCTTATCCCATCCGGGAATAAAAAGAAGAGCCGGAATGTTCCTGCCGGGCTACCCACTCCATATATATGGCAGCACATTCATACACTTGTTGAGCTAAAAGGACATTGCTTTTTCGATGACGATGTGGCAGGAACAAATTGATGCTAATCATCAATCAAAAAAATGTATCCGATTGGTTCAGGGAGCTGTTTAGCAAACTCTATCAAAGGATACAACTGAAAGAGGTGCAGAAAAGGAGCAAAGGTTTTAGCCTGTAAAGAAAGGTATTTTGCTGAAATACAGTAAAAAGTGCAATTCACAATGAATGAAATACTGTACCTTTTGCTATATTTGCATATAATCCATTTAATATTAAAAGAATGAATGCGGATTTTGATTATTTAGAAATAAACCGGGGAACAACAGGGTAGATATCCATCTGAAATCTGACTTTTAAATATAGGATAAAACATTAAAGTAATCATATTCCGATGGTCTATTCCATAATAGCTACAAAATAAGAAAGACTGAAAAGAATTTACCATAAATATAATAGATATGAAAACAGACTTTACAATCAGGGAAGCTCAACAGACGGATACTATTGCGCTAAAAGAATTATTTCAAAACACTGTTCTTGCGGTAAATAGCAAGGATTATTCGCAGGCAGAAGTTGAGGATTGGGCATCCTGCGGAGATGACCTTTCTAACATTGAAGAGATGATAAAGACCCACTATTTTATTGTAGCTGTTAATCAACAGTCACAAATCGTTGGTTTTTCATCTATTACGTCTCAAGGCTATTTACATTCTATGTTTGTTCACAAGGACTTTCAAGGTAAAGGTATTGCTACGATGCTTTTGGAAGAAATAGAACGATATGCAATTACAGCCGGAATTATGCGGATTACATCCGAAGTGAGCTTGACTGCTCGCCCTTTCTTTGAAAAAAAAGGTTATATAGTAAAGGAAGAACAAAAGCGCAAAGCGAATCAGCTTTCTCTCACTAACTTTTGGATGGCAAGGGAAATGGCTAAAATCAAGCCTTATAATGGTCGTATTCCTGCTTGTGGTGTCTTTTGTGGGGGATGCCCCATATATACGAGAGAAAAAAGAGCTTGCAGAGGAGCCGAGTTAAATCATTCTCGTTGTGAAAAATGCAAAACATTTCATTTATGTTGTTTTGGGAAAAAGATAACACATTGTTTCCAATGCAGCAACTTCCCATGTACCAGATTTAAAGGATTTGCCAAACGTTGGCAAAAGCATGGACAGGATTTTATTGAAAATCAAAAACTGTTAAGTGAGATAGGTGAAGTGGCGTTTTTGGAGTATTATAATAAAAAGGTTACAGATTAAGTCAAGTTCGTTTTGGATATATAGACAAAGGAACAAACTAAACTTATTTATACTGACAGCAAAATATGTGCTGGCGAAAAGAAAACAAAGTTTTGTCGTTTCGCCAGCATTATTTTTGTACTTTTGTCACATATAACAAAATACAAATGGATATAAATCAGAATTATAGAGAAGCTGTAAAGAGCATAAAAGAAGCTATCCTACGCAGCCAGTACCGTGCAGCCGCATCGGTGAACAAGGAACAGCTATCTCTTTATTACGGCATCGGACGTTATGTGTCGGAAAATTCCCGTACTGGCTTTTGGGGAAAAGGTGCAATTGAACAGATATCTTCCCTATTGCAAAAAGAATTGCCGGGGCTAAGGGGATTTTCAGCTTCGAATATAAAGAACATGCGAATATTTTATGAAGCATGGGAATCTGTTTTAAATCGCCAGCCACTGGCTGACGATTTAGTATTGGATGAAAAATTACTTCTTGTAGAAATTCGCCAGCCACTGGCTGATGAATTTAACTGGTCAGACTTCCTTTCAATCGGCTTTAGTCATCATACTGAAATAATATCCAAAGCTAAGACTTTGGAAGCAAGGCTGTTCTATATACATGAGTGCGCCACTCGCTATTGGAGTAAATACACTTTAAGGGATTACTTAAAAACAGACCTGTACAGCCATCGGGGCACTTTTCCTAACAATTTCGCACAAGCATTGCCTGATACCAAGCAAGCTCTAAAAGCTGTTTGCTCATTCAAAGATGAATACTTGCTTGATTTCATTAATGTGGAGGAACTGAATGAACAGGAGGAGGATTTAGACGAAAAGATAGTAGAAAAGGCGATTGTTGCCAATGTGAAGAAGTTTATCATGACCTTCGGACAAGATTTCAGTTTTATAGGCAATCAGTATCGTATGGAGGTTGCAGGAGAAGAAATGTTTATTGATTTGCTCTTTTTCAATCGGGAGCTTAATTCCTTGGTCGCAGTCGAACTGAAATCCGGAAAATTCCGCACATCTTATTTGGGACAACTGAATACTTATCTATCTGCTTTAGACACATATATCCGGAAGCCGCATGAAAACCCTTCTATCGGAATAATCCTTTGCAGGGAAATGAATCAAACCTTTGTAGAGTTTGCCGTTCGTGATTATAACAAGCCGATGGGGGTTGCTACTTACCATGCATCTAAAGACATGCCGGAACGGCTTCGTAACGCTTTGCCGGACATTGAGGATTTGAGAAAGCTATTGTAAAGCAAAAGCCTTATTTCTTTTTCGGACAGGTAATCGCCTTTTATTACCTTTACATAAGAAACCCGCCACCAAGCTAATTTCTTCGTTTTTTGTTACGATTTTGTCACCTGCCGTTAGTAATAGACTGATTTCTTCTTTGATAATCAGCTTGATATCCTGATCCATATATTATATGGCAGAATCTGTAATTAAGGTCAGGATACCCGTAATTTATCTACAAAGAACCCAAGCAAATATACCTAAATTTGCAACATCATAAAATATTAAAACGTATATTTGAACCAAATAACATAAATCGTATGAAAAGACTCGGATTATTTATGACGGTAATCATGATACTGTGTATTACCGTAAACGCACAGAAACAGAGCAACAGAACATTAGTAGCTTACTTCTCGGCAACAGGTACAACAGAGAAAGCCGCCAAACAGATAGCGGAGGTGACAGGCGGAGCCCTCTACGAAATACAACCTGCAAAGAAATATACCTCCGCCGACCTGGACTGGCACGACAAATCCTCGCGCAGCAGTGTGGAAATGGCAGATGCCTCGTCACGTCCCGCATTGCGTTCCCAGCCCCAAAACTTGGCAGCCTATGATACCATCTATATCGGTTTCCCCATTTGGTGGAACCTGGCTCCAAGAATCATCAACAGTTTTATAGAAAAAGGTGATTTCACAGGCAAGATCCTCATTCCATTCGCTACCTCGGGTGGAAGCCGCATTTCTAACGCCGAACAAGAATTAAAGAAAGCCTACCCCAGCCTGAACTGGCAGAAAGGCAGGCTGATGAACGGTGCTACCAAAGAAGAGATTAAACAATGGACTAAAAAATAAATAGTATGAGAAAGAATTTAGGAGCAAAACCTTTTACCTATCCGCAACCGGTATTTATCATCGCCGCATACGATGAAAACGGTCTTCCCAATGCCATGAATGCGGCTTGGGGCGGTATCAGTGAAATGAATGAAATCAGTATTTGTATCAGCGAAGGTCACAAGACAACGGCCAACATCCTGAAACGCAAAGCATTCACAGTGAGCATGGCAGAAGCCGGGCAAATCATCGCTTGCGATTATGTAGGCATTGTTTCGGGCAACAAGGTTCCGGACAAATTCGCCCGTGCGGGATTCCATGCCACCCGGTCGGAATTTGTGGATGCCCCGCTGATTGATGAATTATCCGTAGCTGTGGAATGCAAGCTGAAGGATTACAATCCCGAAACCTGTATCCTGCGCGGCGAAATAGTCAATGTAAGTGTAGATGAACGTGTACTGGATCAGAATGGAAAAGTGGATGCCTCCAAAGTTATTCCCGTCATCTTCGACCCGTTCAATAATGATTATCTGAAAGTAGGAGAAAAAGTGGGTAATGCTTTCTCGGATGGCAAGGCCTTAAAATAACGGAATCCGATATGATACAAACAGCGGAGGCAGCTTCTTCCATACAGAACAAACTCCGGCAAGCCGATTCCTAAGCTCTCACATCCTTGTGACTAAGCCTTTTTGAACGAATGATTTCTATCTCCCAAGCTTGCGGAGTTAAATCCATAGCCTTTGGAGTTAACTCCAAAGGCTATGGAGATAGAAATCATAGGTTTAAAAAGGGTTAAGTGCAGGAATAAAAAGGCTTAACCATCCCCATAGTGCCCCCCAATGATTCCGCCAACATTTTTTCTTCAAACTTATCTATCAGCAAATCGCTATAATTCTTAGTTCCTTTTTTAATTCTCACCGGCAATATCCTCTGCTTTGCCGACTTCCCGACTACGGCACATTCTGAATGATGCCTTATTCATTATTAAGCCTGATAAAAAAAGATTTCCATAATTTATAGAAAGAAAAGACTTGTTTCTCCCGCTCAAATAAGTAACTTTGTACGGTTAAGTTTGGCTCCTCATGCCAGCCACCACTTTCAGTCCGTCTATGTAAAAGCCTGAAAGCAAGATGAAGGAACTACTGTCAGGACAGCGCATTGTCATTCAGAGGATTATATTGGCTGAAAGCACTGAAGGAAACTTTTAAATCAGATTCCGGAAAGGAATAATTATATAATAAAAAATGAAAAAGGCCCAATTAATCGTAGCCGGCATTGGTCCCGGCTCACCCGAAGATATAACCCCCGCTGTAATACAAGCAGTCAAGAACAGCGATGTAGTAATCGGCTATAAATACTATTTCCAGTTTATCGAACCCTATCTGGAACCGGGCACCGAATGTATAGACACCGGAATGAAACGTGAAAAAGCACGTGCCGAACAGGCTTTCGAGCTGGCGGAACAAGGAAAGACTGTATGCGTTATCAGCTCGGGAGATGCCGGAATTTATGGCATGGCTCCGCTGGTTTACGAAATGAAATGCGAGCGTGGCAGCCGGGTGGAAATAGAAGTATTGCCGGGTATCAGTGCTTTTCAGAAAGCGGCTTCCCTGTTGGGAGCACCCATCGGTCACGATTTCTGTGTGATTTCCCTCTCCGACCTCATGACACCATGGGACCGGATTGAAAAACGCATCCATGCAGCCGCAACGGCAGATTTTGTAACGGCGGTCTATAATCCCAAAAGCGAAGGGCGGTATTGGCAACTCTACAGATTAAAAGAAATTTTTCTGAAAGAGCGTGCCCCCGAAACCCCGGTAGGCTTTGTGCGTCAGGCCGGACGTAAGGAAGAAACCGTGACAATCACCACTTTGCAAGAATTCGATCCCGAACAGGTGGATATGTTTACAGTGGTATTGATTGGCAACTCCCAGTCTTATTATCGGGAAGGGAAATTAATCACTCCGCGTGGTTATTACCGGGAAAAGACCACCGATGCGACAGGAATCGGTCAGGAGATTATGATAAACAGTTTCCGTACTATTGAGAAAGAATTGAAAAATAAAAATATTCCTTCGGATCACAAATGGGCATTACTGCATGCCATCCATACCACAGCCGATTTCGAGATGGAAAACATATTGCATATAGATCCTCTTGCCGTAGAATGTCTGTATAAAATATTGAATGAAGGAAAAGTACGTACAATTATTACGGATGTGACGATGGCTGCCGCGGGCATCCGTAAAGGTGCTTTGGAACGGATGGGCATCGGGGTGAAATGCTATCTGGGTGACGAACGCGCGGCAGCATTGGCAAAAGAAAAAGGAATCACCCGTACACAGGCCGGTATACGTATGGCAGCAGAGGAACATCCGGAAGCTTTATATGTATTCGGTAATGCCCCTACAGCATTGATGGAACTGTGTGACCTGATACGGAAAGAAAAAGCGCATCCATGCGGCATCATCGCTGCTCCGGTGGGCTTTGTGCACGTTTGCGAAAGCAAACACATGGTGAAACCTTTCAGCCATATCCCCAAACTGATAGTAGAAGGACGCAAAGGGGGAAGCAATCTGGCAGCGACTCTGGTAAATGCCATCCTTACTTTTGATGATGCGGAACAACTGAAACCGGGAAGAGATGTATAAGTCCATGCAAACATTCTATATAATAGGTATAAGCGATAACCGGAATCAATTTCTTTCTCCTGAAATCCGGAACTTGGTTTCTCAAGGGAAAGTCTTCTCGGGAGGAAAACGTCATCATGAATTGGTACACGCTTATTTGCCGGAAGATGCCGTATGGATAGACATCACCGTCCCGCTGGATGCGGTATTCTGCCGTTACGAGGAACATCCCGAAATAATCGTTTTCGCTTCGGGCGACCCGTTGTTTTTCGGCTTCGCCAATACCGTCATGAGAAAACTCCCGTCGGCAAAGATTATCTTATTCCCCACCTTCAACTCGCTGCAAATGCTGGCACACCGTATATTGCTCCCCTATCAGGAGATGCAGACCTTGTCGCTGACCGGACGTCCTTGGGATGCATTCGACTCTGCTTTAATCAGAGGAGATAAACTGATAGGCGTGTTGACCGACCGGGAAAAGACACCTGCCACCATTGCCGCCCGGATGCTGGAGTATGGATATGACAACTACCGCATGACCGTGGGGGAAGCATTAGGCAATGGCGAGGAAGAATCTGTACGTACATTCTCTTTAGAGGAAGCCTCCCAATCTGCTTTCCGCTTTCCCAATTGCCTGATACTGCAAAGAAACAAAGTGCATCCCCGTCCGTTCGGAATTCCCGAAAGTGAATTTCATCTGTTGAACGGACGCAACAGAATGATTACCAAAATGCCTGTCCGCTTGCTTACTCTCAGTATGCTGACATTAAGGGAAAAGAAATCATTCTGGGACATCGGTTTCTGCACCGGCTCTGTTTCCATAGAAGCCAAGCTCCAATTTCCGGAACTGAAAGTGACAGCATTCGAACAGCGTCCGGAAGGTAAAGAGCTAATGGAACGCAACAGTCGTAAATTCGGCACGCCCGGCATTACAACCGTCATGGGTGATTTTCTGGAAACGGAACTCGGCGGGCTTCCCGCCCCCGATGCCGTATTTATAGGTGGTCATGGAGGAAAAATGATAGAGATTCTACAAAAAATCAAAGAAGTGCTGTTGCCTGACGGAGTCATTGTATTCAATTCGGTTTCGGAAGAGAGCAAGGCCCTGTTCACAAAAGGTATAACGCAAATCAACAAGAAGGTAACACAGTGTACCCGTATTGCTGTGGATGCCTTTAATCCGATAGAGATAATGAGAGCGGAATAAATGATTTAAAACAGATAACAAATGAAAGCAATCATACTGATATCAGAAGCCAGCCTGCCGTTGGCAAAAACACTACAAAGAGAGTTGCCGGATACCCTTATTTATACCAAAAACGAATGCGAAGGCTGTATTTCCATCACATCCTGCCATCGGTTCATAGAGGAGCATTTCAATGACTTCGACAGCATCATCTTTATCGGTGCCATGGGAATCTGTGTACGCAGCATTGCAGGATGCATAAAAAACAAATATAAAGATCCGGCAGTGGTCTGTGTGGACAGTACGGGGCGCTTTGTCATTTCAGTACTTTCCGGGCATGTGGGGGGAGCCAATGAACTGACCCGCCATATTGCCGCCATTACAGGAGGAGAAGCTGTGATTACCACCCAAAGTGACAATGCCGGGTTATGGGCGCTGGACACGCTGGCTGGAAAATATGGCTGGAAAATAACTGTTCCTCATGCAAAAATGAACAGACTGGTCACACTTTTTGTCAACCGGGAACCAACGGCGCTGCTGCTCGATATAAAGGATAAAGGTACGGAGTATCTGGAACGCACGCTTCCCGCACACGTAAAAGTGTTCTATCATTTCGAAGACATGCCCCAATCGGAATTCAAGTTGATTATTGCTGTTACACCTTATATATATAGTGCGGAGATTCCCATGCTCTGTTTCCATCCCGCCGTCCTCCACTTGGGAATAGGTTGCCGGAAACAATGCGATCCTTCGGGCATTGCGGAATACATAGAAGCCGTGATGCACAGACATGGTTTGTGTCCGTTCTCTCTCGCCTCCCTCAATACCATCGAACTGAAAAAAGACGAGCCTCTGCTGGAAATCCTCCACCGGCGATGGGCCGATACGGAAACCCATATTTATCCTGCGGAAGAACTGAAAGATATCACAGTTCCCCATCCGTCTGAAAAGGCATTCGAAGTGACAGGCGTCTATGGAGTGGCCGAAAGCACAGCCTTGAAAAGCAGCGGTGAAGGAACACTTGTATTGGAAAAGCAAAAGGGCATGCTGACAGAAGGAAACCACTTCACTTTTGCCATAGCCGTCAGTGCGACAGCCATGCGTGGCGGACATATAGAGATAGTGGGTGCAGGTCCCGGTGATCCCGAACTGATTTCGGTACGCGGAAAACGAATGTTGGAGAAAGCGGATCTTGTTCTGTATGCCGGAAGTCTTGTTCCCCGCGAACTGACCTTTTATGCTAAAGAAGGAGCGACCGTACGCAGTTCCGCCGGTATGGATTTGGAGGAACAGTTCGCCTTGATGAAAGAGTTTTATGATAAAGGATTGTTTATTGTACGCTTGCACACGGGAGACCCTTGCATTTATGGAGCCATCCAGGAACAAATGGCTTTCTTCGACCGCTACAAGATGAGTTATCATATCACTCCGGGGATCTCCTCGTTCCAGGCGGCTGCGGCAGCATTAAGGTCACAGTTCACCATCCCCGAAAAAGTACAAAGCATAATCCTCACCCGTGGGGAAGGCCGTACTCCGATGCCCGAAAAAGAACAATTACATAAATTGGCGCAATCGCAAAGTACAATGTGCATTTATTTAAGTGCGGGCATTGTGGAACAGGTACAGGAAGAGCTGATGCAGGCATACCCTCCCGAAACTCCGGTTGCCGCCTGTTATAAGCTGACTTGGAAAGAAGAAAAGATTTATCGCGGAGAGTTGAAGGATTTGGCTAAGATAGTACGTGACAATAACCTGACGCTGACTACCTTATTGGTAGTAGGCGAAGCGATAGACAACCGGAAAGGTCTGTCCCGACTCTATGCGCACGAGTTCAAACACTTGTTCAGAAAGTAAAAAAAGAATCATTCACATCCAGCCTATGATACTGATTTTAGGAGGAACTACCGAAGGACGCACCGCCGTGAAAGTTGCCGATGAAGCCGGAAAGCCCTACTTCTACTCTACCAAAGGAGAATGGCAGGAGATACAATGCAAGCACGGCATCCGTATCACCGGAGGAATGGACACGGAGAAAATGGAAAGTTTCTGCCGCCAAAACAACATCCGTTTGTTGGTGGATGCTGCCCACCCGTTTGCCTCCCAACTCCACCGGACTGTGGATGAAACAAGCCGGACGCTACATCTTCCTGTCATACGTTTTGAAAGGAAGTATCCTCCACGCACCGAAAACATCATCTGGTGTGAAGACTATGCAGATGCCATTTACCGGTTAGAGAAAGCAGGAACCGATCGTCTGCTGGCACTGACCGGAGTACAGACCATCGGGAAGTTACGCCCTTATTGGGAGAAACATACCTGTTGGTTCCGCGTACTGGAACGGGAAACTTCCATCACATTAGCCCAAGAACAAGGCTTCCCGAAAGGAAATCTGGTATTCTATCATGCCGGAGAATCCGAAGCTCTTTTATTAGAGACACTACATCCACAGGCCATTCTGACCAAGGAAAGCGGAGAATCCGGAGGATTTTCGGAGAAAGTGAAAGCGGCACAGGCTGCAAAAATCCCGGTCTTTGCTATAAAACGCCCTCCCCTTCCCAGGCATTTCATGATCGTTACCGGTGAATATGGATTGAGAAAACAGATAGAAAAGAACATCCCTGCTTTTTACCCGTTGAGAAGCGGCTACACCACAGGGGCCTGCGCTACTGCAGCTGCAAAAGCAGCATTGACGGCTCTGATTTTAGGGGAAGAACAGAAAATGATATCCTTCCGCCTTCCCGATGACGAGGAAATGACCTTACCGGTAGCCCATACAGAAATAGAAAAGAACAGTGCCACCTGCACCGTTGTTAAAGATGCGGGAGATGATCCGGATGTCACTCACGGCGCATCCATTGTGGTAACGGTAAGTTTTAGCAATCACCCGGACATCCGTTTCCTGCAAGGTGAAGGAGTGGGACGAGTCACCCTTCCGGGGCTGGGATTGGAAATCGGGGAACCCGCCATCAATCGCATCCCCCGGCAAATGATAATGAAAGAATTATCGGCGCTTTATGACAAAGGGCTGGATGTTACCATTTCCGTTCCCGGAGGAAAAGAGTTGGCACAACGTACTTTCAATCCTAAACTAGGAATTGTGGACGGCATTTCCATCATTGGAACTTCGGGCATAGTCCGTCCTTTTTCTTCAGAAGCTTTTGTCGAGGCTATCCGCAGGGAAGTGGAGGTTTGTGTGGCTGTGGGCTCATCCAGACTCATCATTAATTCGGGAGCAAAAAGCGAACGTTTTGTGAAGAAGGAGTATCCGGGATTACCTGCTCAGGCTTTTGTACATTATGGAAATTTTATAGGGGAGACACTCAAGATAGCTGCCAAGCTTAAGGTTCCATTGGTTACTTTAGGCATTATGATAGGCAAGGCGGTGAAACTGGCCGAAGGAAATTTGGACACACACAGTAAGAAAGTGGTGATGAATAAAGAATTCCTAAGGCAGGTGGCAATGGAAGCCGGATGCTCTCCGGATGTTGAAAGCATGATAGAAAAGTTGACATTAGCCCGTGAATTATGGACCTTGCTGTCTGAAGAAGACAGCGGAAAGTTCTTTCCGTGTTTGTTGGAACATTGTTTTGCACATTGCGTCCCCTTATTGCCCGAAGGAAAATTGACAATCCTCTTGATTGATGAAGAAGGGAATATTCCTTTCAGGATACAATAACTGATTATTTAGACGCTGCTGCTAAACGGAAGCTAATATAGCAGTGACTTGTTCTAACAATTCCTCTATGGTATCTACCTTTATCGTCCTCCCGGCTACCGGGTGGATAATATATCCACTGGTAGTCATATCTCCCGTTTCAATATAAAAATCGGACTCAACACGCCGGCTTGCCAGAATACCATTCCGCTGCAAGGCTTTCCGTACCATCGCATACTTATTCCCATGTCCCACCAGACGGACTTCTTTTTCAAACTCATTGTCAATGCGGAACAGTCCGGTTTCCATATCAAAAACAATTCCCTTACGGGAGAAAAAATTACTCAGGCATCCGTCTATGGAAAGATCTTCAGGAGTTCCTATAGTCACTCCATTGGCTTTATCCATCAGCCAAATCTTATCAGCAATCTGCAAAGCTAACTCTAAATCATGGGTGGAAAGAAAAATCGTCTTGTTGGTAGAACGTGACAAATGATGAAGCAGTTGCATAATCTCCACTTTACTGGGGAAATCAAGAAAAGCAGTCGGCTCATCCAGAAAAATCACCGGGGTTTCCTGTGCCAACGCCTTTGCTATCATTACTTTCTGACGCTCACCGTCACTCAAAGTATGTACCATCCGGTATTTCAAATCCTCAATCCTTACCAGCGCAATGGCATCGTTTACTGTATTCTTGTCCTCCTTGCTTAAATTTCCCCAGAAACCGGTATAAGGACTGCGCCCCATACCCACCAGTTCTTCCACGGTCATGTTCCGCAGACTGCATTTTTCGGTCAATACCACTCCGATAACTGTCGCCAACTGTTTATCGGTGTAATCCGTCAGTTTCTTTCCCATTATTTCTATCTCTCCTCCTACAGGCGGCTGAAAGGCAGACAAAGTACGCAATAAAGTAGATTTCCCTACTCCATTCGCCCCCAAAAGACAAGTCAGTTCCCCACTGCGGATAGTAGCATCAATGTCCTTCGCTACAATCTTGGTTCCCCCCTTACCGGGATAACCGGTAGTCAGTTTCCGAATATGTATAGTTTCTTGATTCATCATTACTCATTCATTTCATTGCGACGTTTATTGAATAAAACCGACATCACTACCGGAGCACCTACCAAAGCCGTCACCGAATTTACCGGCAATGCACCTTCGAAACCGGGCATACGGGCAATCAGATTACATACCAATGCCAATGACGCACCTGCCAGTAAAGAAGCAGGCATCAGAATACGATGATCGGATGTGCGGAACATTCCCCTGCAAAGATGCGGAACGGCCAGCCCCAGAAAAATAATCGGACCGCAATATGCGGTAACAATAGCTACCAATACTCCCGAACAAGTAATGACAAGCAGACGGGCACGTTTTATATTCAATCCGAGATTCCGTGCGTATGCATCTCCCAGCAGCAAAAGATTCAATGTTTTGACAAGCAGGAAGGAAAGTGGCAACAATACCACCATGATACATATAAATAAAGTCATCTGATCTCCCGATACACGGGCAAAACTTCCCAACCCCCAAATGACATATGCACGAATATCCTCCTCCACACTGAAAAATTTCAGCACACCTATCACCGCATTGGCTATGTAACCAATCATCACACCGATAATCAGCAAAGTAACATTGCCCCTTACTTTTTGGGAAACGAAAACAATAAGTGCCATAATGGAAAGTGAACCTGCAATAGCTGCTATGGTAAGGGCTATTTCCCCCATAAAGCCTAGCTTGCTCAAAGCAACACCACCCAAACTGCCCGAAAGAAGCACCACAAAAGCAACTCCCATACTGGCTCCCGAACTGATGCCCAGTACCGACGGACCGGCCAAAGGATTGCGGAAAACAGTTTGCATCTGTAAACCGCTGACAGAGAGCCCCGCCCCCGCCACCAATGCGGTAAGCGCCTGTGGTACCCGTGATTTCCAAATAATATTTTGCCAGATAACAGACTCATTCCCTGTTCCCCAAAGGATATTCCACACAGCACGAAGCGGTATGGAAACAGAACCTAATACCAGATTCAGGAAGAAAAACAGAAAAATAGAAGCCATAATTAGCAGCATATAAAATGCAACAGGTCGTTTCATATACTATTTTCCTATTTAAGCAATTCATAATATCCCGGTTGGTGACCGGACAAAAGCTGCGGATGAAAGATTTGAATCAAATCTGCCAGAACAACTTCCGGTTCTGTAGGCATACTCTCATAAAAAGGTTTTTCACGCATGTTACAATAAATCACCCCTTTCTCTTTGTATGCTTTGAAATCAACATAACGGGCATCTTCCTCTTTCAACGTGTTATAAGAAAATTCTCCTTGATAGCTATTCACAATACGCCAATAATCGGCACCTGCCGCTTGGCTGTAAACTGTTTCAAAATCGAGGGTGACTCCTCCAGACTGTTCATCGTCTTTCAAAAAATAATCGGCACCGGCATCTTTAAACAATTGTGCGAGAAAACTCCTCCCTCCTACAGCATACCAATTGCCGCCCCGCAATTCTCCACTGAATACCACCGGGCGTTTTGTCACCCGACCGGTCAGTTCCTTCAGCTCGTTATATCTTTTCTTAATAGCGGCAAACTGCTCATTAGCTTTTTCTTCTTTTCCCAATAACAAGCCCACAAACTTTATCCATTCAGCCTGTCCCAAAGGAGTCATTTCCTTATATCCCAAATGCGGCATCAAAGGAATGCCTACCTCTTTCAAAGCATCGTACCCCCCTCGTTTAAAAGGAGAGATCAAAATCAAATCCGGGTTTACACTCATAATCACCTCATTATCGAAATTCCCTTCAATACCTATCTTATGAATGCTTCCATCTTTCAAACGATCATTTATTTTCTTGTTAAACAAATGACGTGTACTGGTGATACCCACCACTGCATCCAGCTCTTCCAACTTGATAAAATTGGAAAGTTGCAGGGAAGTCATGCAGATAACGCTTCGTATGGGAGTTTCAATAACCGTATAATCCGCAGGTATGTTTTCCGCTTCCACACCTCTTGGCACCAAAGCATAATGAAAAGACTGACTTTCTTTATTCTGAGGGTCCTGAATGTCAAGCAGACAAGCCTGATCCGTATAGGTTATTTTAAACCCTTGGGCATATTCCGGAATAATCTTCACAATAGAAGAATCTGTCAATGTCTTATGTTCCAGATTCCCGGAGCCCTGTTTGTGCTTATTTTGGCAGGCTGTAACAGTCAATAATAACAAAAGGCCCGAAGCCCATATTAGTTTTTTCATGTTCTTTTCTGTTTTTCAGCCAACAAAGGTAATCAATTCTCTTGCTTTATACGGAATTTTTCAGCACTTTTGCGTGCTTAAAAACTGTAAATACCTACAAAAGATGAGTCGTCCGATCTATTTTGTTTCTTTAGGACCCGGTGATGCCGAACTGATTACATTGAAATCATTGCATGCTTTACAGCAAGCAGACATAATATATTGTCCATCAACGGTTCGGGAGCCAGACAAAATCTTGTCACGTGCCGCCACCCTGTTACATAAGCTAGGCATCAAAGGAGATATACACCTATTCTCGCTCCCGATGAGCAAAGACAGAACAAAAGCAATCAAAGTCTATCGGCAACTTTTCGAAGAAATGAGGCTGGAACAAAAAGCAGGAAAACGGTTGGCGGTAGCAGTAGAAGGCGATGCGGGAATTTACGCCTCCGTTCACTATGTACTGGATCTCCTCGAAGAAAATGGAATCCCCGTAGAGCAACTTCCCGGTATTCCTTCATTCATCGCTGCGGAAGCGGCCGCAAAACTACATCTCATCAGCCAAAAAGAAAGACTGGTCATTATTCCGGGCAATATTACTTCGGACGAACTGGACATGTATCTGAGCCATCATCATGTGCCGGTTATCATGAAATTATCTCAATGTGCAGACATAGTACAGGATTACATGGAGTCCCACCCCCAATACAGTTATCATTATTTTGAAAATATATCGACAGCCGAAGAATATCATTCTTCCCATCAGGCGGAACTGAAAAGAAGAGTATTTCCTTATTTTTCCTTAATGATCATCTTTAACGAACAGACACGGAAGGATGATAGTGCAAAATAGCGTTCAGAATACCTTCAATATTTACATCATCTTTCTTGATAACTAAAAAATTGTGGTACATTCCTTCTTTCCGGTAACGGATCACAATCGACTTGAGTTTACCAGACTTTGTGTACTCCTTTTCTATCTCTGTGATGTTTTGCAAAGGAAAAACATGCCGAGGCTTCATCCCTCTTATAGCTAAGGTAAAAGAATCAGGAGTAATAGTATAAACAGACAATAACCTTACCCCCGTTATCAACAGAGGAGGAGTCAAGACCAGCAAAGATGCATATCTTCCATGCGCTATAAAAAGGCATGTACACGCCACCAACATAATAGCAATAACTGCCCAAATCCATAAAGGATAACCGGGTCTGAATTCTTGTTTTTCCATATGCCACATCTATCTTGTATAGATACAAAAATAGGGAGACTCAGTTTTATAACCAAATCTCCCTCAAGGAATTTATAAACTATTTCTAACAATTAATCTGATTAGAGAATACCCTTTACTGTTTCCAGCATACCCTTTTCTTGAATAGAGTCAAGATCAGCTTTTACTGCGGCGGTCAAACCCGGAATGTTGTTCAAGTTCTCACCCCAAATAGATTCTGCTGCCAACACGCCTTCCGCCACTTTCTGAGTGCAGCCTGTAGCCCAAAGTTCTTTCAGCAGATTCATGATTTCAGGAGCATCGTTCGGAACAATCTCAGCACCGTCAGCACGAACACCACCTTTATAATAAGTGATGATAGCCGCCAGTCCCAATACCAAGCCTTTAGGCAACTCACCCTTACGCTCCAGATAAACTTTCAAGCCCGGGAGGTCGCGAGTTTCATATTTAGGGAATGAATTCAGCATGATAGAAGTCACCTGGTGATCAACAAACGGATTGTTGAAACGCTCCAAAACATCTTCCGCAAACTTCTTCAATTCTTCTTTCGGCAGGTTCAGGGTTTCCATCAACTCATCGAACATAACTTTATGAATGTATTTACCTACCACTTCATGCTCGCAAGCCTCGCGCACAATGTTGATTCCAGACAGATAAGCTACCGGAGACAGCACTGTGTGAGGACCGTTCAGCAAAGTAACTTTTCTTTCGTGATAAGGAGCTTCAGACGGAACGAACAATACATTCAAACCGGCTTTGTCGGCAGGGAATTCCTTGGCGACTTCCTGCGGAGCTTCAATTACCCACAAATGGAAGATTTCTGCCTGTACCACCAGATTGTCATCATACTGCAATTTTTCTTTAATAGCAGCGATATCTTTGCGGGGGAATCCCGGCACAATACGGTCTACCAAAGTAGCATAGACACCACAAGCTTCCTCAAACCATTGCTTGAAGTCTTCACCCAAGTTCCACAAATCAATATATTGATAGATGGTTTCTTTCAGTTTATGGCCGTTCAGGAAAATCAATTCGCAAGGGAAAATTATCAAACCTTTGCTCTTGTCACCATTGAACGTTTTATAACGGTGATACAGCAACTGGGTCAGTTTGCCCGGATAAGATGAAGCAGGGGCATCATCCAGCTTGCAGGCAGGATCAAAAGCGATACCGGCCTCTGTCGTATTAGAGATAACGAAACGCATTTCCGGCTGTTCCGCCAATTTCATAAATTCATCATTCTGAGAATAAGGATTCAAGGCACGACTGATCACATCAATTTTTGTCAGGCTGTTTACCACCTGTCCTTTATCCAAACCCTGCAAGTTTACATGATACAGACAATCTTGTGCGTTCAACATGTCAACCATACCTTTTTCAATAGGTTGAACCACCACCACACTGCTGTTGAAATCAGTTTTTTCGTTCATGTTGTAGATAATCCAATCCACAAACGCACGCAGGAAGTTACCCTCACCAAATTGAATGATTCTTTCGGGACGTTGAGTCTTTGCTGCTGTCTCCTTGTTTAATGCTTTCATATTTTTAATTATATTATGTGTTTATCCATACCTGTACTTATTGAAGACGAATCAGATTTTATTGTGTACTCATAGTATTCATGCTTTCTTTTAAATGGTAATATATATTTAAGTTTTTATATATCATCATTGAACCAAGCATTTAAAATCTTTAAATCTTCGCCGCAAAGATACAAATAATTTTGTTATTCCAAATAAAATTTCTACTTTCGTGTTCGATAACGGTTAATAAATCTAAAGAGATGCTCTTTGACATCTTTTTTAGAATGAGTTTTTACTGAAAGTCAAAATAAACAACAATTATATAGATATAAAAAGACTACTTATGAAAAACTTTATGGATGAAAACTTCCTGCTTCAGACAGAAACTGCGCAGAAGTTGTATCATGAACATGCGGCTAAAATGCCTATTATCGATTACCACTGCCACCTGATTCCCCAGATGGTTGCTGATGACTATCAGTTTAAGTCACTGACAGAAATCTGGTTGGGTGGAGACCACTATAAATGGCGTGCCATGCGTACCAACGGTGTGGACGAACGTTATTGTACCGGTAAAGACACCACGGACTGGGAAAAATTTGAAAAATGGGCGGAAACAGTTCCTTATACCTTCCGCAACCCATTATACCATTGGACTCATTTGGAATTGAAAACCGCATTTGGAATCAATAAAGTATTGAATCCGAAAACTGCCCGCGAGATTTTTGATGAATGTAATGAAAAGCTTGCCAAACCGGAATACTCCGCACGAGGCATGATGCGTCGTTATCATGTGGAAACCGTTTGTACAACCGATGATCCGGTAGATTCATTGGAATATCACATCAAAACCCGTGAAAGCGGATTCGAAATTAAAATGCTTCCCACTTGGCGTCCGGACAAGGCGATGGCAGTAGAAGTTCCCGCTGATTTCCGTGCTTATATGGAAAAATTGTCTGCTGTAAGCGGTGTCACGATATCTTCTTTCGATGACATGGTGGCTGCTTTGCGGAAACGTCATGACTTCTTTGCTGAACAAGGTTGTAAATTGTCTGACCACGGAATTGAAGAGTTTTATGCTGAAGACTATACTGATGCTGAAATCAATGCTATATTTAATAAGGTATATGGTGGTACAGAACTGACCAAGGAAGAAATTCTGAAATTCAAATCAGCCATGCTGATCGTATTTGGGGAAATGGATTGGGAAAAAGGCTGGACCCAGCAGTTCCACTATGGAGCAATCCGCAACAACAACACCAAGATGTTCAAACTTCTGGGACCTGATACCGGTTTCGATTCAATCGGTGAGTTTACCACCGCCAAAGCGATGGCTAAATTCCTTGACCGCCTGAATACAGAAGGAAAACTGACCAAAACTATCCTTTACAACTTGAATCCTTGCGCCAATGAAGTAATTGCCACCATGTTAGGCAACTTCCAGGATGGTACAATTCCAGGCAAGATTCAATTCGGTTCCGGATGGTGGTTCCTCGATCAGAAAGACGGTATGGAAAAGCAGATGAATGCACTGTCATTGTTAGGCTTGTTGAGCCGCTTCGTAGGTATGCTGACAGACTCTCGTTCATTCCTGTCTTATCCGCGTCACGAATATTTCCGCCGTACTTTGTGCAACTTGCTGGGTAATGATGTGGAAAACGGCGAAATCCCTGCTTGCGAAATAGAACGCGTCAATCAGATGGTGGAAGATATCTGCTATAATAATGCCAAGAAGTTCTTCCAATTCTGACAACCGTCAGAATGCTGAATATAAATAAATGAGGATGGAACAAATGTGTCTGCAAAAGTTTTCACTTTTTGTTCCATCCTCATTCCAGTCATAGCAATTCTTCTATAGCCTCCGTTATTTCCTTGTCGGTTTTTCCCATGCCATATCCTCGGATGACTTTCCGTATAATCCGTTCTTTATCCAAAATAAAAAAGTACGGAGCCGCCCCACCCGTCCGGTAATCTTCTATCACTTTATCATCTCCATCCAAAAACATATAATTCAATTCCTTTCTCTTTGCATAATTCTGAAGTGAATGCATCCGGCTCCAACTTTCAATGGCTACCAATTCAAAATCTTCTTCTTGGTACTTTCTTTTCAGTTCTTTCAGAAAAGGGATAGAAGCCTGGCAAGCTCCACAGCCTATTCCTGTTATATTTACCAAGATGACCTTACTTTTCAAATCACTCAATGACACGGGACGCTCCTTTATATCATTCAATGTCCATTCTGGTGCTTTCTTACCCGTCAGATTAGCGGCCATATTCCTGGAAGGAGCGCCATAATCATATTTTTTTGTTTCATAACCTTGCGGAACATAATCGAAAACATCAAACCTGTCAATTGTTTCTTTGTTTATTTCCACATTACAGCAAGTTTCCACCGATATATTATGGGACATCGCTCTCCGTTTCTTATAAGGCAAACCATTCGACTTGTGAATCCACAGTTCATAAATAGAGGTCGGCTCTACATAAAAAGGAGGTGGAGGCATGTGATAAGCTTTACCAAAGAACTCCACTTGTGTATCTTCGTTTATGACAAGTTTAAAATGAAAATAATCCCCACAATCTTCCAATGTGGTAACTATGCTGTCTTCTGTTTCCAAAGCATACCTGACAATATTCTTGCAATAATTAAAGAAAGGTGGGGTCAACGGTCTGAAAGGTAACGGTCTGGTGGTAAAATTATCGATTTTTATTTCCTTGACAGCATGATTCACCAACACACGTACTTCACCATTATAACCGAATTGGAACTCTTTACCATCATCTGTTCCCAAATTCACAAAACTTGCCCCTATCGTAGAATCAGCCGGATTATCGAACTCTTTCACCATATATTTTCTAATACTGGAAGGAATTGTATCACCAGGATTCCAGACTTCGCCCTCTACTTTATACGTTGCTGACTTAATCTGCTCTAAATTATCCAACACCTTTTTCAAATACTCTCTCTTGTCATCTTGGCCATTCACCACATACACCGGCAATAACAAGAGAAAAAATAAAACAGCTTTTGTTCTCATACGTTTCTTGCTTTTATTGATTCGCAAAATATTTTGCTGACGCAAAGAAGAAGAAAAGCCTGTATCTCTGCAAAATATTTATCTGAACTCTTTCCGAATTTTCTCCTTTTTCAGAAAAAGATCAGATAAAACACCTGTTTTTTCCTTAACGTTATTTACTTTTGCATTCAAAATTCATACGATGAAAAGGGCAAAAACACACATTATCTTATTTATGGCAGTCACCATCACCGTTCTATATACTGTTTATATCGCTTTTCATAATAGTGCCGAACGAGTGAATACCCAAATAGACCACGCTTTCAAATCCGCCATTACGGAAGATTACAATGAAAGACTTGCCTACATCAGCTATTATCATCCCGAACCTACAAACTGGGATATAAAAATGTATACTATCGCTCCCAGCCTACACCAAAAAGTAAAAAGCTACACCATAAGAACCAGACAAGGAAAAACAATCTATACCTTTAAAGACAGTCTGGACGAGCAGACCGCCAAACGTATGCTGAACCAATACATTCTATCCCAACTAAAACCCATAAAGCCCGATGAGTTAAATGCAACCTTTAGAAAAATATTATCCGATCATGGCATAACCGGCAGGACCGGAACTATTTATTATAACAAATCCATTTCCCAACACAGCGACCAAAGTTCTGCAATTCCCCGAACGGCATACAATACTCCCCGATACATAGTAGATATCACCCAGAACATCAAGGTACAAGCATGGGTAAACTATGACTTCAAAACTATTTTACGACACATAGACAACACACTCTTTTGGCTCATCGGACAATTGATGATTCTTATTTTCATACTCATTTTTCTTAAAAAGGAAAAGGATACTCAAACACTCCTTACCCGTATGAACATAGACATGGAGAAACAAGAGTTGTATATAGGAAACAAAAAGTGCAACATTCAGAAATTAGACCTCACTTTACTAAATATGCTTTATGAAAAAGCAGGAACTTGCGTAAGCCGTGAAGAAATAAAAAAGAGTTTCTGGCCTACGGATGATAATGCCAATGAAAAAATAGATGCACACATCAAATCAATCCGGAAAGTTTTAAAAGAATTCCAAGAATATAAATTAATAACAGTCAGAGGAAAGGGTTATTATCTACGTATTCCATAATCCAGATTCCAGGCATTCTTTTAAAACAATATCCGCTAAATCATCTTTCCGAAAAAGCCTGTTTCTATTTTATTTCCTCCTTTTTTTATGTATATTTGCGGCTCTTTTAACACAAAAAACGTGGGGATTCACTAGAATTGGGAGAGCAACAAAATGAAAATCAAATTTATAAGTCTCGCAAGCGGAAGTAGCGGCAACTGCTATTTTCTCGGAACAGACAGATATGGCATATTGGTGGATGCAGGCATTGGCATCCGTACAATAAAAAAAACATTAAAAGAACTTGGAATCGGACTGGATATTATCCGGGCAGTATTCATAACACACGATCATGCCGACCACATCAAAGCAGTAGGGCATTTAGGAGAGAAATTTGGAATTCCTGTTTACTCCACTCCGGAAGTACATGCAGGAATCAACAAAAGTTATTGCATGACCGAGAAATTATCGACCTGCGTACACTATCTGCACAAAGGTGAGACAATGGAATTGGAAGATTTCACGATTACAGCTTTTGAAGTTCCTCACGACGGAACTGACAATGTAGGCTATTGCATGAATATAGACGGTAAAATATTTTCTTTCCTTACTGACTTGGGGCACATCACCCCCACTGCCGCCGAATATATATGTAAAGCAAACTATTTGGTATTGGAAGCGAATTACGATGAAGAGATGTTGAAAATGGGACCTTATCCCCAATATTTAAAAGAACGTATTGCCGGGCCTAATGGACATATGAGTAACCGCGAAACCGCCGATTTTTTGGCAGAAAATATCAATGAAAGTCTTAAATACATTTGGCTTTGTCATCTTAGCAAAGACAACAACCACCCCGAACTGGCATACAAGACAGTAGAACTCTCACTACGAAACAAAGGGATTATCGTCGGCAAAGATGTGCAAGTCATTGCTTTAAAGCGGAATACACCTTCAGATGTTTATGAGTTTGAATAAATTTCGATGAAAAGGTAAAAAAATGGTGCAAAATGTTGGATGTTTAAAAGAAAACACCTACCTTTGCAACCGCAAATCAGAAATGAATGCACTCTTAGCTCAGTTGGTAGAGCAACTGACTCTTAATCAGTGGGTCCAGGGTTCGAATCCCTGAGGGTGTACGAATTTTAAACATGAAAAGAAAAGTTCTGAAAATTATTGATTTTCAGAACTTTTCTTGTTTTAGGGCTCTCTCTGCATATCCTGCTTTTTTCTATGCTTGCCTTTTGTGTCTCTTACAAATTTGTGAGGCAAAAACTCGATGGTAAACAATTTGGGAATGGAATTGTTTTTACAGAAAAACAAAGTCATGAAAAATTTTACGTTTATCTTATTAATAGCTGCTGCAGCCGCCAGTTCCATGCCACAGCGTGTTCTTTCGTGCACAGGAATCACCTTGACTGCCAAAGACAGTTCACGAATTGTTGCCCGCACCATTGAATGGGGAGGGAGCAATCTTCACAGCCAGTACGTCATCGTGCCACGTGGTTATGAGCAATATTCCTATGTGCCGGAAACAAACGGGTCGGGAATGAAATTTACAGCCAGATATGGTTATGTGGGCTTGGCCGTTGAGCAAAAGGAATTTATAGCTGAAGGTTTGAATGAAGCTGGCCTTTCAGCCGGTTTGTTTTATTTTCCAGGATACGGTAAATACGAAGAATACAATCCCTCGTTGCGCACTTCGAGTATAGCTGATTTGCAACTGGTATCATGGATATTGGGTAACTTCACGAATGTGGATGAAGTTAAAGATGCGATTCGTAGGGTACATGTCGTTTCCATTGATCCTCGGGCTTCAACTGTGCACTGGCGCATTGCGGATGACACCGGACGTCAATTGGTTTTGGAAATCATAGATGGTGAACCTCATTTTTATGAAAATAAACTGGGGGTACTGACTAACTCACCGGATTTTGAATGGCAAATGACGAATCTTAATAACTATGTCAATCTTTTTCCGGGCAGTGCGGAGACGAAATCATTGGGTGATATCGTACTTACCCCATTTGGTTCAGGTAGTGGCTTTTTAGGTATTCCCGGCGATGTTACTCCTCCTTCCAGATTTGTACGCGCCGCTTTCTTCCAGACTTCTGCTCCACAGCAGGATGCTGGCGAAGAAACTGTTTTGCAGTGTTTCCAAATATTGAATAATTTCGACATCCCTTTAGGTGTTGAGTTTCCTTCCGGGCAGATACCCGTCAATATACCCAGTGCCACGCAATGGACGGCTGTTTCGGATATGACGAACCGCATTATTTATTATCGTACAATGTACAACAGTAATATTCGTTGTTTTGATTTGAATAAAATCGACTTTGGTAAGGTGGAGTATCGTGCTGTGCCTCTTGATGCAGTAAAACAGCAGCCGATTGAAACAATTGCCATTGAGTGAGATAGGTATTGTTTTTTTGAAGTTTTTGCGTATATTTGGGCTCGTTATGCGTAACAAATAGTTGCAAAGCTATGGAATAAAAATGTCCTTATATATATACGGGACCTTGAGAAAAGATTTATAAAAGTCCGTTGTCTGTGGATAATGGATTTTTTGTTGTTTTATGAGAATAATAAATCATCAGAATTGAGAAATAATATGAAAAAGAATTATTCGTCGCACAAATACAGTAAATGGACATTATTGTTTTTGTTTCTATGTATCGGCCACAGTGCCAAGGCTGATTATCCTATTTTTTGGCAGCGTTATACGGCAGATCCCTCAGGGATAGAATATAACGGGCGCTTGTATCTGTTTTGCTCACATGACACATACAATGCGGAAAGAGGATATGGCTATTTCATGAATGATATAACCTGCATTTCCACAGACGATATGAAAAACTGGACCGATCATGGAGAGGTTTTTCATGCGAAAGATTCTAAATGGGGGGCCAAAATGACTTGGGCGCCTTGCGTGGTTCACCGAAATGGAAAATTCTACTTATATTATGGAGATGCCAACAGCGGTGGGATTGGCGTAGCGGTAAGCGATCTGCCGACCGGACCCTATATTGACAACCACGACCGGCCTGTGGTGGGCATGGATACTCCGGGCGTGCTCCTCTACGACGAGAACAACCGTTGCATTAAAAACAAAAAAGGAGTGCCGGGGGCCATATCGGGTAGTGAGAACTGGGGGATGTGGTGCTTTGATCCATGTGTGTTTGTAGACGATGACGGACAGGCATATATGTATTTTGGCGGTGCTCACCCCGACAATTCCCGGATTATCAAACTAAAAGAGAATATGACGGAGGTTGACGGAAGTGCGGTCAAGCCCAACACTCCCGGATTTTTTGAGGCTTCTTTTGTACACAAATACAGGGGTAAATACTATCTTTCTTATGCCGGACATTATTTTGGGAAACCTGCCAATATAGAATATGTAATGAGTGACAAGCCTATGGAAGGTTTCAGGAATCCGGGAGTCATTTTGCCCAATCCGCCGGTTAATGACGGCTTTAACAATCACCATTCCATCTTTCAGTTTAAAGGTGAATGGTATATTGCCTATCATAACCGTAAAGTTGCTTATGAGAATAACGAACAGGATCAGCGCTCTCGTGAATATATGCGCAGTGTATGCATAGACCGTCTATTCCATAACGAAGATGGCACTGTTCAAACAGTTGAAGTGACGCGTGACGGGTTGGAACAGTTGAAGAACGTTGACCCTTACCGGAGAAACGAAGCGGAAACAATGGCAAAAGGCTATGGAATTGATACGGAATTCAAGGCCAGAGGATGTTCCGACCGCATAGTAACTTCCATTCATAATGGGGACTATTTGAAAATCCGCGGGGTTGATTTCAAAAACGGAGGTGCATCAAAGTTTGCTGCCTCACTTTCCGCATTGAAAGGAAGTGGACGGGTGGAAATACGCTTAGAGGGAGTGGACGGATTGCTTATAGGAACCCTTCCTGTCTCATTGACCGGCAGTTGGGAGAAATGGCAGACGATGACAACGGATGTCAAGCACTTGGGAGGAGTTTATGACTTGTATCTGGTGTTTAAAGGGGAGGAGGGAGAACTCTTCCGCATGGATTACTGGAGCTTTACAAAATAAGTATGAAAAACAAAGCGTAATGAACGGCTTTTCGGGCTGATTCATTACGCTTTGTCCAAATATCGTTTCCTGCTTTTATAACGCGTTCAACTCTTTCATTGCATACATGCTTTTACTTGAATAGTAGCTGTGCCATGTGATACAGGCTTCTGCGCCAAGTGAGAAACTCATGTGCTGTGTCGGGAGAAACAAAAGAGGTTGCATTGAAGCCGGCAGCTTTGAGGTCTTCCACTGCTTTGGTTACACCGGCAGGATTTTCTTTGCTTCCGCAACTGATGAAGATGCTTGCTACCTGATTCTTGTCCTTTATGTCGCCCGGTGCATAGACGCCGCCGCTCAATAGTCCGTAGTAATTGAACACTTCGGGACGACGCAAGGTTATCAGTCTTGTTTCAAAGCCGCCCATGGAGAGTCCGGCCATTGCGCGGTGTTTCTTGTCGGCCAGTGTGCGGAAATTGCTGTCAATGTAAGGTATCAGCTCGTCTACCAGGACTGTTTCAAATTCTTTGGCTGTAAATTGGTTGATATGCCCGAATCTCACATCATTCGTCATGCCGTATGTCATCACAATGATGAAAGGTTCAATCTTGCCTTCGGCAATCAGGTTGTCCATAATCAGGTTGGCGTGTCCTTGATTGGACCAGGCTGTTTCGTCCTCTCCCCAACCATGTTGCAAATAGAGAACCGGATATTTCTTCTTGTCTTTGCCGTAAGTGGGCGGAGTGTAGACAAATGCACGACGGTGAGTGTTGGTGCTCTTTGAGTAGAAATAAACTTGCTGCACGTTGCCATGAGGCACTTCCTTCATTGCATAGAAATCGGCATCGTGTGCCGGAATCTCAATACCGCTTTCCCAACGGCAGGAACCATAGTAGTTCTTGGCTCCCGGATCATTGAACACGCCACCGTCGATAGTGAGGTGGTAGTAATGGAAACCTTCGTCCATGGGGCCGTCTGTCGTACCTACCCATACGCCTTCTTTATCTTTGCGGAGAACTGTACCTCCACGACCGCCCAGACCGAGACTGACGATGACCGATTTGGCATCAGGAGCAACCACGCGGAAACGGGCATAGCCTTGTGAGTTGACCATGGGATACTGCTGGCCGGGCTGATTGAGTACGGATGGGCGGAAGTCTTCTTTCACCACTGCATTGTCGGCTGCCGGATCAAAATCCTTGATGAGGCTGTAAACGCGTTTCGGCTTATAGTTTTCGTCGTAAGGCAACGGATAGTTGCGCACGCCTACCCATGAGTCCCGGTCGGAAAGATTCCAGAACGTGACATTGTCCACCACATCTTTATGTTTGCGGAGAATCTTGAAGAGACGTGTGTATTGGTCCTCCTGAAGCAGTTTTACTGTCTGACTGATGTCGCCGGCCTCGCGGCTGAAGTTGAGATGTCCTCCCATTTCCTCGTTGGCGCGAATGTCCAGCTCGGTGATATGGATGTGCTTCACTATTGTAGAGTATTTCGTCAGGGCGGCATCTACATCTTCCATACTTGGGCCGTAGATGTTGTAATGCCCCTGCATACCGATACCGTCGATGGGTACACCTTCTTCTTTCATGGACTTCACCATGTTGTAGATGCGGTCGCGCTTTTGGGGATCGGCGGCATTGTAATCATTATAGAAAAGGAGTACGTTGGGGTCGGCCTCGCGAGCGTAGATAAAGGCTTTCTTGATGAATTCATCGCCTGCTATCTGATAGAGGGGAGAGTTGCGGTAGGGGCTGGGCTTTTGTCCCATGACCGGCCGTCCGCCGTCGGAAATTGCTTCATTCACTACGTCCCATGCGTATACCACGTCTTTGTAACGTTCCATAATAGCTGTGATGTGGTGTTTCATGTTTTGGAACAGTTTTTCTTTGGATACAAGATTTCCTTTTTCATCCTGATACATCCATTTCCCTATCTGTGCATGCCACATCAGGCAGTGCCCGCGAAGTTTGATTCCGTTGCTGCGGCAGAAGTTGGCGATTTTGTCGGCGTTTTCCCAGTTGAATTGTCCGTAGGCGGGTTCGGTGGGTTGCGGCTTCATGTCGTTCTCGGCCGTAATGCTGTTGAAGTCTTTTTTGATGATGGCAATCTGTTCGGGATTTGTGATGTTTTGCATGTTGACAGCCACACCGATAGAGAAGTAATCCTTGTAGGCATCCTTCAACCCTGTTGCACTGCTTTGGGCGAATCCTGTGTTTGCAGTCATGGCAAAGGCCAATGCACAAAGGGGTAATTTAAGTAAATGTTTCATGTGATAATAAATTAAAGGTTTGTGTTTGAAAACTATTACAAATTACAAAATAAGGCTTTCTTTTAGGAAAAAGCGTCATGTTTGTGTTACATGTTTTTTCTTTGGTGATACATCTTTTGGGTAAAATTCTGTATTTCCTGTGATTTGCTCGAATGAATTACCGTTTTTTTCGGCTTTACGCGATTTTCCTGTATTTATCTTTTTTCGGCTTCGAGGAACTTCCTATCTTTGCACTCCTAAAAATAAGATAAAACTGAGAAAACTTTGGACTGGCTATATAGTTTGTTTGTCGAACACTCTGCCTTGCAGGCAGTGGTGGTGCTCTCGCTGATTTCCGCTATCGGATTGGGCTTGGGAAAGGTGCATGTTTGCGGCATTTCCCTTGGAGTGACGTTTGTGTTCTTTGCCGGTATCCTTGCCGGGCATTTCGGATTGTCCATTGATCCGCAGATGCTGAACTATGCGGAAAGTTTCGGATTGGTGATATTTGTATATGCGTTGGGACTGCAGGTGGGGCCCGGTTTCTTCAGCTCTTTCCGCAAGGGAGGCGTACAACTCAATATGCTGGCTCTGGGTGTGGTGCTGATTGGTACTTTGATGACTGTGCTGGGCAGTTACGGGCTGAATATCTCGCTGCCGGACATGGTGGGTATCCTTTGCGGCGCTACGACCAATACCCCGGCGCTGGGTGCGGCACAGCAGACTCTGAAGCAAATGGGACTGGAGTCCAGTACTCCGGCTTTGGGCTGCGCGGTGGCATATCCGCTTGGCGTGGTGGGAGTGATTCTTGCTGTGCTGGCAATACGCAAGGCGCTGGTGCGCAAGGAAGATCTGGAGCTGAAAGAGAAGGACGATGCGAACAAAACCTACATTGCGGCGTTTCAAGTACACAACCCGGCCATTTTCAATAAAAGCATCAAGGAGATAGGCGGGCTGAACTATCCGAAGTTCGTCATTTCCCGTTTGTGGAGGGACGGCAACGTGAGTATTCCTACCTCCGAGAAGATAATTAAGGAGGGAGACCGCTTGCTGGTGGTGACTTCGGAAAAGTATGCTCCGGCACTGACTGTGCTGTTCGGAGAACAGGAGCATACCGACTGGAATAAGGAAGATATTGACTGGAATGCCATAGACAGCCAGCTCATATCACAACGGATCGTAGTGACGCGCCCCGAACTGAACGGAAAGAAGCTGGGCTCGCTTCATCTGCGCAACCATTACGGCATCAACATCAGTCGTGTGTATCGTAGCGGCGTGCAGCTTCTTGCCACTGCAGAGCTGACCTTGCAACTGGGAGACCGCCTGACAGTGGTAGGTGAAGCAGCTGCCATACAGAATGTGGAAAAAGTGTTGGGCAACGCTATCAAGAGCCTGAAAGAACCGAACCTGGTGGCGGTGTTCATAGGCATTGTCCTGGGACTGGCTTTGGGAGCAATTCCCTTTTCCTTGCCGGGCATCAGCGCTCCGGTGAAACTGGGACTGGCGGGCGGCCCGATTATTGTAGGTATTCTGATAGGCACTTTCGGACCGCGCATGCACATGGTGACCTATACCACGCGCAGCGCCAACCTGATGCTTCGCGCGTTGGGACTGTCACTCTACCTTGCTTGTCTGGGGTTGGATGCGGGGGCGCACTTCTTCGAGACGGTGTTCCGTCCGGAGGGTCTGCTGTGGATTGCTGCGGGATTTGTGCTGACTGTTGTTCCGGTACTGATAATGGGCGTGATCGCCTTTAAATGGATGAAAGTGGACTTCGGTTCCATAGCAGGTATGCTGTGCGGAAGTATGGCAAACCCCATGGCGCTGAATTATGCCAACGACACCATTCCGGGAGACAATCCGTCGGTGGCGTATGCAACGGTCTATCCGATGTGTATGTTCCTGCGCGTAATCATAGCGCAAGTGCTGTTGATGTTCTTGCTGGGTTGAGAATTAAAAAGTTGAGAAAAGAAGAGTTGTTTTAATTACGGACAACCGAATATGAATCATAAATCTAAAATCATAAATCTTGTCATGGGAACCATTACTCCGGAAAGTATAATCAGCGACTTGCGCTATCTGCAGTTACTGTCGCGCAGTTTTCCTACCATAGCCGATGCCAGTACGGAAATCATTAACCTGGAGGCTATTCTGAATTTGCCTAAGGGGACGGAACATTTTCTTACGGATATTCATGGAGAATACGAGGCTTTTCAGCACGTATTGAAGAACGCTTCGGGCGCGGTGAAGAGGAAGGTGAATGAAATCTTCGGCCACACGCTGCGCGAAAGTGAAAAGAAAGAAATCTGTACGCTGATTTATTATCCGGAAGAGAAGCTGCAGTTGATAAAGGAAGAGGAAACGGATCTGGACGACTGGTATCTCATCACCCTGAACCAGTTGGTGAAGGTGTGCCAGAATGTCTCTTCCAAATATACACGCTCGAAGGTGCGCAAGGCATTGCCGGCAGAATTCTCCTACATCATTCAGGAGCTGCTGCACGAGTCGAGCGTAGAGCCCAACAAACATGCGTATATCAATGTCATCGTCAGCACGATCATCTCGACCAAGCGTGCGGATGATTTCATCATAGCCATGTGCAAGCTGATCCAACGGCTGACGATAGATTCCCTGCACATCGTAGGAGACATCTACGACCGCGGTCCGGGGGCGCATATCATCATGGATACGCTCTGCGACTATCACAACTTCGATATTCAATGGGGAAACCACGATATCCTGTGGATGGGAGCTGCATCGGGCAATGATGCCTGCATAGCGAACGTAATCCGCATGTCCATGCGCTATGCCAACCTGGCGACGCTGGAAGACGGATACGGCATCAACCTGCTGCCGCTGGCCACCTTTGCAATGGATACTTATGCGGATGACTCTTGTGCCATCTTTGCCCCGAAGATGAATTTTGCCGATGCCAATTATAATGAAAAGACTTTGCGCCTGATTACGCAGATGCATAAGGCCATTACGATTATTCAATTCAAGCTGGAAGCGGAGATCATCAACCGCCGTCCGGAGTTTGGCATGGAGAACAGGAAGCTGTTGCATAAGATAGACTTTGAACGGGGAGTGTTTGTGTACGAAGGAAAGGAGTATGAGTTGCGCGATGCCAATTTCCCAACCATTGACCCGGCCGATCCGTACCGCCTGACCGATGAGGAACGGGAGCTGGTGGACAAGATACACGCTTCGTTTATGAATAGCGAGAAGCTGAAGAAACACATGCGCTGCCTGTTTACGTATGGCGGCATGTATCTGGTGTGCAACAGTAACCTGCTGTACCACGCTTCCGTACCCCTGAACGAAGACGGAAGTTTCAAGCATGTGCGCATCGGCAAGAAAGAATATTGGGGACATAAGCTGCTGCAAAAAACGGACCAGTTGATTCGTACCGCGTACTTTGACGAGGACGGTTCGGAGGAGAAGAACTTTGCACTGGACTATATGTGGTACATGTGGTGCGGACCGGATGCACCGTCTTTCGACAAGGATAAAATGGCGACGTTTGAGCGTTATTTCGTTGCCGACAAGGCATTGCACAAGGAGAACAAGGGATATTATTATACGCTTCGCAACCGCGCCGATATCTGTGACAGTATTTTAACGGAGTTCGGGGTGGAGCCGGGCCCTCATTCACACATCATCAACGGACATGTACCTGTAAAGACGATTAAAGGCGAACGCCCCATAAAGGCCGACGGCAAGCTGCTGGTGATTGACGGCGGCTTTTCCAAAGCCTACCAGCCCGAAACGGGCATTGCGGGATACACGCTGGTATATCATTCGCATGGAATGCAGCTGGTGCAGCATGATCCTTTCCAAAGCCGTCAGAAGGCGATTGAGGAAGGGCAGGATATTAAGTCGACAACATTCGTCATCGAGTTCAATTCGCAGCGCATGATGGTGAAGGATACGGATAAAGGCAAGCAGCTTGTAACGCAGATTCAAGACTTGAAAAAGCTGTTGGTGGCATATAGAACCGGCTTGATCAAAGAGAAAGAGATTTTTTGAGTTATACTCGGATTCGTCTCGCAGGATAAATAATTTGCTCCTGCGGGATGAATAAAATCATCCCGTAAGATGAATTTATTCGTCTCATGGGATGATTTATTTTATCTTGTGGGATGATTTTATTCCGTCAGTATCGGGTTTAGTATTTGAATAATACTATACCGCCTTCCACAATCACTCCTTTGTCGAAGTTGGCATTTCGGTTGTAATACCTGTCCCAGCCGTAACCGCCGGTCACGAACACACCCAAGCGTTCCGTCAGGCGGTACTCAAGGTTTATGCGGGTCTGGAGAGAGTAGAGGCGTGCCGGAAAACCGTAATCTTTGTTCTTGAAGGTCTCTACATGCTGGTAGCCTAAATCGCCGCTGATGAACAGTTGTTTGTAAAGAGGCAGTTCCAAGCCGGCGCGGTAGAAGAGTGCACCGGAGAATTTGTCGCTGAAATCGAGGTAATGCGTACCGCCGCCAAGAATGGTGTAGAACAGCTCGTTCTTGAAGCGGGCGGCCATATTCAGCTTGGTGGCGTTGCCGCCAAAAAGCATCATCTGCACTTGGGTGTCGGGATTGGCATTGACCAGTCCCAGCTGAAACCCGTCCAGCTTCTCTTTGTAATAGTTCACTAAACCTATCTGGAGTCCATTGGCGCGGACAGCCACGTTTAGGGGGGCAAGTTGAATGCCGGTAGCCGTTCCGCCTGTGATGTTCCCTAAACCGGAGATCTGAATCCCTTTCATATTGTTGCCTACCACGTTCAGCAGGCCGGATGTGGTGACACCCGCGAAATCACCGCCCGAAATGTTGGCAAGTCCTGCAAGCTGCACGCCGCCGGTCTTTTCGCCGGTGATGTTCAGCAGGCCGCCTATGATGACTCCGTTGCTGTTGTCGCCTGCAATGTTGGCCAGACCGGAGAATACCACTCCCTGCGCATGATTGCCTGTGATGCCTACAAGGCCGGAAACGGACAGGCCGCAGAGATTGTCACCGTTGATATTGGTTATGCCTGCTACCTGTATGCCTCGCATACTTCCGCCTACTATATTGGATATGCCGGAGAATTGCACACCGTTCATGTCTCTGCCCGTAACGGAACCCAATACGTTTACTCCCAAACCGTTCAGGCGGTTCATGGCAGAGAAGATACCGAGATTGAGGAATGTGCTCCCTACTGTGTCCGTACGTTGTGTGGCAAGGTTCTTCCAAAGAGAGAGGTTGATGCCTGCTCTTTCCTTACGGGCAGGGCGGAGCTTGTCTGTTTGAGCATAAACAACTGTCCCTGCTAAAAGCAAGGACAGGCAGATGAATGAGAATATACGTTTCATGATTCGTTTGTCTTTGGGAATAGGAATAGAGTATGCGTTTATCCTTTTGCTTCTTGGTATAAGAAACGTTTAATGGATTTCTTCGGCGTTTTCTCAAATTCCTCAGGATATATCTTCATTTTTGATACCTGGCTGTAAGCGGGCAATTCTGCGTTCAGAGCCACACGATTCTCTTCCATGACACGTTCTATGTCATCGTTGGTGAGCCCATGGGCAAAGGCATCGTCGAAATCGGGATATACCAGTCCGACGAGTTTCTCGTTTTGCTGCACAATGATGCTTTCGGCCACGTAGGGCAGGTTGTTCAACTTATCTTCTATCTCTTCGGGGTAGATGTTTTGTCCGCTTGGACCGAGGAGCATGTTTTTGCTGCGTCCCTTGATGGTGACATTGCCTTCGGCATCCATCAAGGCAAGGTCGCCGGTGTGCAGCCAGCCTTCTTTGTCCACCACCTGTTCGGTGGCTTCTTCATTCTTGTAGTAACCCAACATGGCATTGGGACCGCGGCAAACAATCTCACCGGGGATGTTCTCTGGGTCGGGAGAGAGGATTTTCACTTCCATGCGGGGAGCTGCCTTACCGCAAGAACCGGGTTTGAAGCGTGTCCAATCCTCGTAGCAGATGATGGGGCCACATTCCGTCATGCCGTAACCTACAGTGTAGGGGAAGTCTATCATGCGCAGGAATTGTTCCACTTCCTGATTGAAGGCCGCACCGCCTACAATGACTGCCGCAAAATTACCGCCGAAGGCTTGTATCATCTGTTCGCGTACGGTGGCTTTTATCTTGTCGTTGATGATAGGCACTTTCAGCAACAGTTTCATGGTGGGCGTTTCCAACTTGGGCAATACGCTCTTCTTGATGATCTTTTCGATGATGAGCGGTACGGCCACAATGAGGTTGGGCTTCACGTCGGCAAAGGCTTGGAAGATGATCTTCGGGCTTGGCATGCGGGTGAGGTAATAGATGTGGCAACCCACAGAAAACTCATACAGGAACTCAAATGCAAGTCCGTACATGTGTGCCATTGGCAACATGCATACCAGCTTGTCACCGGCTTTCAGCGGCAGCACTTCAAAGGCGAATTTGGTGTTGGACCACAGGCTGCGATAGGGGAGCATGACGCCTTTCGAGTAGCTGGTTGTGCCGGAGGTATAGTTGATGACCGCCAGTTCTTCGGGCTGGTCTTTGTGATAGTCGATATGCTCTTTGCGGAAGTTCTTGGGGAATTTCTTGCCGAACATCTCATTGAGGTGCTCGCGGGCATAGGTGACACGTTCGTTACGCGACACGAGCAGGGTGAAGTCCGTCATCATGAAAATGCCTTCCAGCAGGGGCATGGCGCTTTCATTGAGGTTTTCCCATACTTGGTCTCCTACGAAAAGGAGCTTGGCTTCGGAGTGATTGACGATGTTGTGCACATTGTCCGCCTTGAACTCGTGAAGAATGGGTACGATGACCGCGCCATACGTCAGCGTGGCGAGGAATGTTACTCCCCAGTGTGAACTGTTGCGTCCGCAGACGGCGATCTTATCGCCTTTCCTGATGCCGCTTGCTTCAAAAATGATATGCAGCTTTTCTATTTTCCGGGCTACATCCTTATATTGCAGGGTTGCTCCTTTATAGTCGGTCAGGGCATCCAGATCCCAGTTTGCTTTGATACTATTCTCTATATAGGCGATAAAACTTTGTTCCATTGTATATTGCACATTTAGTTGAAAATTGCGCAAATATAAGAGTTTATATTAGAGAATACAAACTTTTAGTGGGAAATACTACTTGGAGTTAATCGTTGCCCAAGTACCACCGGTACATTCGTTGCACGCCTTCCTCAATGTCTATCTTGTGATGCCAGCCCAATGCGTGCAGTTTGCTTGGATCGGTGAGTTTGCGCATGGTGCCGTCGGGTTTGGTACTGTCGAACGTGAGTTTTCCCTGATAACCTACGGTGTCCACAATCAGTTCGGCCAGTTGGCGGATCGTGATTTCCTTGCCTGTGCCGATGTTGATGTGGCAGTTGCGAACATCTTTATCACCGGGCTTGTAGGTGTCTTTGAAGTCTACGTGCTCCATAACGAATACACTGGCATCTGCCATTTCTTCGCTCCAGAGGAATTCGCGCAGTGGCGTGCCGGTTCCCCAGAGTTTGACTTCCTTGTCGCTGATGCCGTATTTGGCAAGTATGTCCAGTATTTCTGCGTTGCTGTTGCTGCCGCTGATACCTTCTACGGGACGCTGGTTCATGTCAAGGCGTACGGCATCCCAGTTGCCCTGTTGCAGGCAGTGCGCCAGATGCACCTTACGGATCATGGCGGGAAGCACGTGGCTGCGCTCCAGATCGAAATTGTCGTTGGGACCGTAGAGGTTGGTGGGCATTACGGCGATGTAGTTCGTTCCGTATTGCAGATTGAAACTTTCACACATTTTCAGTCCGGCAATCTTGGCAATGGCATACGGCTCATTGGTGTATTCCAACGGTGAGGTGAGCAGGACATCTTCCTTCATCGGCTGTTCGGCATCGCGCGGATAGATGCAGGTGCTGCCCAAGAACAGCAGTTTCTTCACGTTGTGACGGAAACTCTCGCCAATGACGTTTTGTTGTATTTGGAGATTCTTGTAGATGAAATCTGCGCGATAGATGCTGTTTGCCATGATACCGCCCACGAAAGCGGCGGCAAGGAATACATATTCCGGCTGTTCTTCATCGAAGAAATGGCGTACGGCAACTCCGTCCAGCAAATCAAGCTCTTTATGGGTTTTTCCTATAAGGTTGGTGTAACCCTTCTCTTGCAGGTTTTTCCAGATAGCAGAACCTACCAGTCCATGATGTCCTGCAATGTATATTTTGGCATTTTTTTCCATGATTGATGTTGTCTTGGCAATGTTATTCTTCTTCTTTTGAACGGGCATGCAACTTCTTTACGAACTTCATGTCGTGTGCAGCCATGATTCTTACCAGCTCCTCAAAGCTTGTCTGCTGCGGGTTCCAGCCCAGCAAGGTTTTGGCTTTGGTGGGATCGCCCAGCAGTTGCTCCACTTCGGACGGGCGGAAATATTTGGGATCTACCTCAACCAGCACTTTACCGGTTCGGGTGTCGATGCCTTTTTCGTTTATTCCTGCACCTTCCCAACGCAACGGTATGCCTACTTCTTCAAAAGCCAGTGTGGCGAACTCGCGTACGGTGTGCATCTCTCCGGTAGCAATCACAAAGTCCTCCGGCGTATCATGTTGGAGGATGAGCCACATGCATTCCACATAATCGCGGGCATATCCCCAGTCGCGGCGTGCATCGAGGTTTCCCAAATACAGCTTATCCTGAAAACCTTGCGCTATGCGTGCGGCAGCCAGTGTAATCTTACGCGTCACGAAAGTTTCTCCACGCCGTTCGCTCTCATGGTTGAAGAGGATACCGTTGACGGCGAACATGCCGTAGCTTTCGCGGTAGTTCTTCGTAATCCAGAAACCGTATTGCTTGGCTACGCCATACGGGCTGCGCGGATAGAAAGGCGTCGTCTCCTTTTGGGGCACTTCCTGTACTTTGCCGAACAGTTCGGAAGTGGATGCCTGATATATCTTTGTTTTCTTTTCCAGTCCTAAGATACGTACTGCTTCAAGCATACGCAATGTGCCTACGGCATCTGTCTCGGCGGTATATTCGGGCACGTCAAAGGAAACTTTTACGTGGCTTTGTGCGGCAAGATTATATATCTCGTCCGGTTGTACCTGCTGGATGATGCGGATAAGCGAGCTGCTGTCCGTCATATCTCCGTAGTGCAAATTAATGGTGCGTTTCTGCTTCATGTCACGTACCCATTCGTCAAAGTACAGATGCTCGATGCGGCCTGTATTGAAAGATGATGAGCGCCGCATAATTCCATGTACTTCATATCCCTTTTGCAACAGGAATTCTGCAAGGAACGAACCGTCCTGCCCGGTGATTCCGGAAATTAGAGCTTTCTTCATTGATTCTGATGTTATGTTTTTTCTGATCGTTACATGTTTCGATGTGCAAAAATCGTGATTTATTGTGAGACGGCAAAGCTAATACGGCAAATGATTTTACAATTATTCATATTTTAGGCATTTGCACTATATCGCAGGGGGTAATTTCAAATTTTACATGAACAAATGGGTTTTGCTTTTTGTTTCATCATAAAGATAAATTTTACAAGTATATGAAGAACTTAAATAAAACAGACATTGGACTGATAGGCCTGGCCGTTATGGGCGAAAATCTGGCTCTGAACATGGCTGATAAAGGCTGGCAGGTTTCAGTCTATAACCGTACGGTTCCGGGAGTGGAAGAAGGCGTGGTTGAGCGTTTTATGAACGGGAGAGCACGCGGAAAAAGAATTCAGGGATATACGGACATGGCTCTTTTCGTGGAGTCCATTGCCACTCCACGTAAAATAATGATGATGGTTCGTGCCGGCAATGCCGTAGACGAGCTGATGGAGCAACTATTCCCTTTGCTGTCGCCGGGGGATATACTGATAGACGGGGGAAACTCCAATTACGAGGATACCAACCGCCGCGTGGCGCTGGCTGAAGAGAAAGGCTTCCGCTTTGTTGGAGCAGGCGTTTCCGGTGGTGAGGAAGGCGCCTTGAACGGTGCTTCCATCATGCCGGGAGGCTCTGTAAGTGCATGGGAAGAAGTAAAGCCTGTTCTACAAAGCATTGCCGCTAAAGCATCGGATGGAACGCCATGTTGCCAATGGGTGGGGCCGGCTGGATCCGGTCATTTTGTCAAGATGATTCACAATGGCATTGAGTATGGTGATATGCAGCTTATTTCTGAGGCCTATTGGCTGATGAAGAATCTCCTGAAACTGGGCAATGAAGAAATGTCTTCCGTCTTTTCCTATTGGAACGAGGGCAAGTTGCGCAGCTATCTCATTGAAATCACTGCCAACATACTGCAACATAAAGATAAATCGGGCGGTTTCCTGATAGACAAGATATTGGACGTTGCCGGACAAAAGGGTACGGGCAAATGGTCGGTGGTCAATGCTATGGAACTGGGCATGCCGTTGGGACTGATTGCTACGGCGGTCTTTGAACGGAGCCTCTCGGCGCAGAAGAATTTGCGTGAGGCAGCATCCAGGCATTTTGTCTGTCGGCATACGGATGTGGTATATAACAAGTCGGAAATGGTGAAGGACATCTATTCTGCACTGTATGCATCCAAACTGGTGTCCTATGCACAAGGGTTCGCTGTATTGCAGCGTGCTTCCGAGGCTTTCGGATGGCAGCTCAATTTGGCTTCCATTGCCCGCATGTGGCGGGGCGGTTGCATCATCCGCAGCGTATTCCTTAATGATATCGCCGCAGCTTTCGAACAGAACGAGAAGCCGCAGCATCTTCTTCTTGCCCCTTATTTCAGCAATGAGATGAAACAGTTGCTTCCCGGTTGGAAGCATCTGGTGGCACAGGCCATGAAAGAGGAACTTCCGGTTCCCGCCTTTTCGTCGGCATTGAACTATTTCTATTCATTGGTTTCCGTCAAGCTGCCGGCAAACATGATTCAGGCACAACGCGATTACTTTGGCGCGCACACCTTTGAGCGTGTAGATGAATTGCGCGGACAATTCTTTCATGAAAACTGGACCGGACATGGCGGAGATACAAAGTCGGGAACATATAATGTGTAGCCCTTCTTAATGGAACTCAGTGGAATGTCCTCAAACATAAATAAAGCTATGAATAGATTTGTGATGATAATTTTCGGCGCTTCCGGTGACTTGACGAAGCGTAAGTTGATGCCGGCGCTGTATACCTTATATAAGGAGAAACGTTTACCGGAAAGTTTTGCAGTATTAGGTGTGGGACGCACCGAATACCAAGATGATACTTACCGCGCTTACATTAGTTCCGAATTGGAGCGTTTTGTCGCTTCGGAAGAATATGCGCCTGAGTGCATGGAGGATTTCTGTAAACGCTTACACTATCTTTCCCTTAATCCCGCCGATGCAGCCGATTATGGGAAACTGAATGTACGTCTTCAGGAACTGACGGGTGAGCAGGAGCCGGATGGCATGTTGTATTATTTGGCTACACCGCCTTCTTTGTACGGTGTGATTCCCCTTCACCTCAAGGCTGCCCATTTGAATCGTCCCCACACGCGTATCATTGTGGAGAAACCCTTTGGCTATGATTTGGAATCGGCCCGCGAATTGAACCGCATATATGCGTCGGTGTTCGAAGAACAGCAGATTTACCGTATAGACCACTTCCTGGGCAAAGAAACGGCGCAGAATATTCTTGCTTTCCGCTTTGCTAACGGCATCTTTGAACCGCTTTGGAACCGTAATTATATCGACTATGTAGAGATTACCGCAGTAGAAAACTTGGGTATCGAGCAGCGTGGAGGATTCTATGAAGGAGCCGGAGCTTTGCGGGATATGGTGCAGAATCATCTGATCCAACTGGTGGCGCTCACTGCAATGGAACCGCCGGCTGTGTTCAATGCCGACAACTTCCGTAATGAAGTGGTGAAAGTGTACGAATCCCTCTCGCCGTTGACCGGGGAAGATCTGAAAGAACATATCGTCCGCGGGCAATACACTGCATCTGCCACGAAACCGGGATATCGCGAAGAGAAGAATGTTGCTCCGGACTCCCGTACCGAAACATATATTGCCATGAAAATCGGTATCAACAACTGGCGTTGGAACGGCGTTCCTTTTTACATACGTACAGGAAAGCAGATGCCGACCAAAGTAACCGAGATCGTGGTGCACTTTCGTGAGACACCGCATCAGATGTTTCGCTGCGAAGGCGGCCATTGCCCGCGTGCCAACAAATTGATCTTGCGTTTACAGCCCAACGAAGGCATCGTGCTGAAATTTGGAATGAAAGTTCCCGGGCCGGGGTTTGATGTGAAACAGGTGATGATGGACTTCAGTTATTCCGATTTGGGAGGATTGCCCGCCGGAGATGCGTATGCCCGTCTGATAGAGGACTGCATACAAGGCGACCAGACCCTCTTCACGCGTAGCGATGCTGTGGATGCGTCATGGCGTTTCTTTAATCCTGTGTTGAAGTATTGGCAGAAACATCCTGACGCACCGCTTTACGGTTATCCTGTGGGGACTTGGGGACCTTTGGAAAGCGAAGCAATGATGAACGAGCATGGAGCCGAATGGACTAATCCATGCAAGAATTTGACGAATACCGATGAATATTGCGAATTATGAAAAGTTATATATATCCTACTGCTACTTCGACCTCGCGTGCTCTTATCCGATACATAATTGACATGATGAACCGAGAGCCGGATCGGATTTTTTATTTTGCTTTCAGTGGAGGGACAACACCTTCTTTAATGTTTGATATTTGGGCGCATGAGTATCGCGAAGAAACTCCCTGGATGCGGATGCGCATCTTTTGGGTGGACGAGCGTTGTGTGCCTGTCAATGATTCGGACAGCAATTACGGTACAATGTTCCGCCTGTTGCTTAGCGAAGTGGGGATGCCCGATGAATTTGTATTTCCTATCTGCGGCACGTGCCGTCATCCGTCGCAAGAGGCGAAACGCTATTCGGATTTGGTATGCAGCACAGTGCCCTTGCGCCGGGGATTTCCCGCTTTCGACATGGTGTTGCTGGGAGCAGGTGATGACGGACACACTTCTTCCATTTTTCCCGGTCAGGAATATTTGCTATCATCCTTTCAGCCGTATGAGGAGAGTATAAATCCTTATAACGGCCAGCCGCGGATTGCTATGACAGGCTGCTTGCTTTTCAGTGCTAAAAAGATTGTATTCCTAATTACAGGCAAAGGTAAAGCGGGTGTCGTTTACGATATACTGGAATCGGGTGATACCGGTCCGGCAGCCTATGTAGCACATCATGCCGAAGACGTGGACATCTTTACTGACATAGAAATTACCGGATAAAACAGTTGTCTTTCAGGGAAGCTGTTTTGTTCGGTGCGGCAGGCCGGGTCAGGGTGCAAGACGCACTATTCTCCATCCGTCGGATTCAGGAGATGAAGATGAGGAGATATGTTCTTCTTTGCAAAGAGTATACAGAAAGCGGTCGTGCAACCTGTTTTCCCGCCCTTGCCAAAACTCGAAACGAGTAGGGGTAACGGCAAAACCGCCCCAGTTGCCGGGACGCTGTATTCTCTGTCCGGTCAGCTTAATCGCTTCCTTTACAAAGGCGCGGATGATTTCCGTCCGGTTGTTGATGATCCGGCTTTGTGGGGATATTCTTGCACCTATTTTGCTTTTGTAGGGACGGGTGGAGAAGTAGGCGTCCGAGTCTTTTTGGGGGCACTTTTCTGCTTTGCCTTCAATATGTATCTGCCTTTCCAGCTTATGCCAGACGAAGGAGAGGGAGATGTAGGGATTATTGGCTAGCTGTTGTCCTTTGCGGCTTTCGTAGTTGGTGTAGAAGATGAATCTGCCGTTTTCTACACCTTTCAGCAGCACTGTGCGGGTGGAAGGGCGGCCGTCGGGAGCAACGGTGGCCACGATCATAGCGGTGGGTTCGTCTTCACCGCAATGCAAAGCATCATTAAGCCAGCAGGCGAATTGCTCAAAGGGGTTTTCGGAGATGGTGTTGCGCATCAACTTATCTTTCTTGTATTCTTTCCGTATGTTTGAGAGTTGCAGTTCCATATACTATTCTTTAGGTTGATAACAATGAAGATGCGGAAAGTGTTGAGATCATCCTTTCTTTACGCTTAAAGAAAGGATGATATGCAAACAAAACAAACAATCATCTAGAAAAAGATTTTCTCTAAACGATAAGTCAATGCAAACTTACTTATATTATTTTGATTTTTACGGAGTGAGGGATGTGAATATATATTAATTTTCGAATCAGTGATTATTTTATACATATAATTCTCTATAAATTGACTAAAATATACAAATGTGTGCCGTCTTGTTTAAAGGGGATTGTGGATGGGAGGAGGAGAAAGATTCCGATCTTTGTTATGCGATGCTATTTGTACAAATTGAGAATTCTTGTTTTTTTCCTGATATATTTGTATGTTTGCCAGAACTAATGTTAATACTTAAAAACAGAAACATGCTAGGAAAAAGAATTGGCCAGTGGGCATTGCTGGCAGCTATCAGTTGTTGTCTCTCAATAGGGGAGGCTTGTGCTCAGAAGAAAGATTTTGGAAATTTGGCTCGCTATTCCAAAGAAAACGCAATGTTGCCAAAACCAGCCAAAAAGGAGAAAAGGGTTGTTTTTCTAGGCAACTCTATTACGGAAGGCTGGGTGCGGACTCATCCGGATTTCTTTAAAACGAATGGATATATTGGTCGCGGCATTAGCGGGCAGACTTCATATCAATTTCTGTTACGTTTTCGGGAAGATGTGATCAATCTCTCTCCGGCTTTGGTGGTCATTAACGCCGGAACCAATGATGTGGCAGAAAATACGAATCCGTATAATGAGGATTATACCTTTGGCAATATCGTGTCTATGGTGGAACTTGCTAAAGTCAATAAAATAAAGGTTATATTGACCTCGGTACTTCCTGCCGCCGCCTTTAAGTGGAGAATGGAAATAAAGGATGCTCCGCAAAAAATCCAAGCTCTGAATGCCCGCATAAAAGCATATGCAGAGGCCAACAAAATACCGTTTGTTGATTATTATCAGGCAATGGTATCTGCCGATAACAAGGCTTTAAACTCCCGCTATACCAAAGATGGCGTTCATCCGACGGGTGAGGGATATGATGTCATGGAACCGCTGATTAAAGCTGCAATAGAAAAGGCACTTTGAGAAGATGCCTGAATAAAGGATATACCATAATGTAAAAGCACTTCCAACGTTCGCTTACGGAGGAAGTGCTTTACACAAAAACTAAACTAGACTTATAGTATTGGAAATGCAGTTGTAATCTGTGCATCACTTCTTTGCAAGTTGGCTGAAATAGATGTCCGACAATAAATGAGAAAAATTAGTTCATATTTTGTAATGTTACGTTACTTCGATTTATATTTTCGAGCACTTCATCAATGAATAAAGAGCGGTAATGTGGGCATTCAAGAACGCTCTTACTTTTTGCTTCCCTATACACTTTGGAAAATAATTTTGCTTTCTCTCTGTCAGTGGTCGGTAGTTGCTCTATGGGGGTGCCGAGGAACCGACACCCCCAGCCTTTGCAAGTTGGAGTGAGAGAGCAGTATAATTCACTTGTTCGTAGAGATGAACACTGAGTAATATTTGGGGTCATAGCGATATTTTTACCGTTTTAGTAAATAGAAGATTAGATGTATCATTTTCGTATGCTTTTATAATTACACTACCTCCTTTTTGAATACTAAGACACATATCCGATTCGGCAGGTCCTACAATCTTTGCAAAAGTAGTTCTATCATGACTGAGTTCATAGTCTATGAACCAATCTCCCATTGCGGCGACATTAAAGCCAAATTCTGTATCTATTCTTTGAAATTCAATAATTAAAGTTTTGTTTTTAGGGATTGACGCTTTACAACTTATATGCTTTCCATATACTTCATGGGTGTTGTTTTTTAATATGTTATCGCTAAATCTACCTTTGTCTGGGAAGGTTATTCTTAAACTACTTAATTGTTCTCTTATTTGTTGGCAATATGTTCCAACACTTGCTTGCATATTGGTATTAGGATATTCAAAAGTTCCTCCTGTAACACCTGTTAAATCAGATGGAAGATGTAAGTCGTATCCACGAGGCATTACATATGAAACTTTATCACGTCCTAATTTCCCATAAAATAGGCCTAACTCAAAGACTACATTATCACGTACAGTTGCTTTCTCTTCACCTCTAATTTCTAATTTATCTTCAGGGAGAAAAACGAAGGATGCAAAGTCTGAGTTCTCAAGTACTGTGCTCAAGTCTTCTAATGGCGAATGAGATAGTTTGAATACTCCTTGACTCCACACTGTAACGTCCATATCAAAGTCTAATTCGGCCTTAATAGCTCTTGCAACTGATAGCCCTTCAACAGAAGAACCAATGAATAATGTTGGTTTTGCCATAATTTCTAAATCACCATTATAAAACAACATCAATCTTTGTGTTCATACATATCAATTGCTTTAAAGAAATCATCTTCATAATTAAAGATGTCATCTAAGCTTTCAATTGTATGCTTCACATCTTTCTTATTTTCATCAATAGTAGCTACATATTTAGTAGCTGTATTGAAATACATGCGACAAATAGGTTTTCGGTTATTGTTGTCAAGTAATATACTGAAGTAAGTCTGTGCATCACGATATACTATACGAGATATATCCACTTTCTTCCGGCAAATAGCCTTGACGATGCGATAAGCGTCAAGTTCATCCTCTGTGGTTACAATTTTTGATTCAGAATGATTTTCCTCCTGATTGTCTTCGGATGAAGTGTCTGTCTGTTTGGACTGTACAGGTTCGGGATTGGAGTCGTTGACAGTTAAAGCCCCTTTCAACCGTTCGTTAATAATATCGTTGATGTGTGAAGAGATGGCACGTTTGACTAAAGGTGTGAACTGATCTATTATGTTTTGAAGCATTCTACCTTCATAAACTTTTGTAGCAAACATTTTTACGAAATCAGTGCTAGGAGAGGAGAATTCTTCTTGTATGATAGCTTTTAGTTCTCCCATATATTTTAATTCACTGGCTGAGTTCAGAATATTGTCCACATCAAAGTATGACTTATGGAATTTTTTCAATTCTTCGATTTGATTATCCCTCAAGTCTGTAATATCCACTTCTAAAAATGGTTTATCATCCATTATATTGGGTTCTTTTAAATCTGTATAGAAGCGGTAGATAATCCCATTGGTTAAAAGTCCGAATTTAGCCTTTGATACGTTGAAATAGCGTAGCAATTGGTTGTCGTGCAGGTTTAAGTCTTGTTTCCAATGCTTACATTCAATCAGCAATATAGGCTGGTCGTCCTTCATGATGGCATAATCAATCTTTTCTCCTTTCTTGGTTCCAATATCACATGTCATTTCGGGGAGTACTTCTAAAGGATTGAATACATCATATCCGAGAGCATTAATAAAAGGCATGATGAAAGCATTTTTAGTTGCTTCTTCTGTCTGAATGTTATCTTTCAGCTTTTCGATTCTATCTGCGAGCTGTTTAATAGTGTCTTTAAAATCCATAGTATTTATTTTTAGATTGATATTATAATCTCATGCTACGTTCAACAACCTTAATTACATTATATATCTCTACTACATCGTCAAGATTGACGGTATAATCATTGAATAGTTCATTTAGTGAATGACAAGTGATATTTCCGCTATCGTCCTGCGCTGTGATTTGCTTAATGGATATTCCTTTTGTTCGATGTACGATGACGAAATACCAGTCGTTGATATGAAGCTTAGGGAGCCATAAATCACGTCTTACTTCCCTGCAAAGTAGCTTGTCCCCGTCGCAGATAGAATTACGGCTGCCATCATCCATACTATCGCCTTCTGCCTCAAATATGCGGTATTTTCCGTGATAAGTTTGGTCTACAATAACCGGCATTGTCGGTAGGGTATTTATGTATTCAGCATCTCCGTATCCGGCAAGATAACCGCATTGTGCTTTGATGTGTATAACAGGCACATTCATATAGCTTAGGTCATCTACTTGACGGGCGTTGGAGTGGAATGTTTGGGATTGGGTATCGGTAAGCATATCCCCTTCGCCGGTTAGTAGCCATTCTAAATTATATATAGGAAATGCACTAACTATCTTTTCACATGTTGCACGTGAAGGTGTACGATGCTCATTAATAATGCGGGTGATAGTTACATTATTAGATATACCAATAGCTTTACTGAATGAATTCTTATTCAAGCCTTCTTTTTCAATAATTAATTCAACTCTTTCCCAAGCTTCCATATTTGAATATACTAACAGTTAGTTAAATGTTGTAAATAAACTAACTTTTAACTGGTGAAAGTTTGTATTTATACTAACTGTTAGTATCTTTGCAACATCAACAACGACTTCAACAGCAAAGATGCGAAGTTTGAGTGAGATTACCAAATTATTTACATACCTAAAAAGGAGTAAGACAATGAAAAAAAGAGATTATGAATTGGTAAAGAATGGCAAGTATAACAGAAGAGCAATTATGCAGAGAGCTTATGTATATATGCGTAATTACAATTACTCTCTTTCAAGCGCCTTAAAAACGGCTTGGTGTGATGCTCATCTGAAAATGGATGAATATAAAGTACAGATTGCTCCTAAGTATCAAGATTACCCGAAATCGGCTAATAATTTCAGACAGGCTATGATTGATTTGAATCCCACTTTAAGAAGCTACGATAGCTCTTGGAGATAATATAAACAAAGCTGCAGAAAAGGTCAGTGCTATACCGGTGACAAAAGCCGCGAGGGTTCGTAATGGCAAACGAACACTTTACCCTTCACCGGGCAGCTTTCCCTATTCGGTGATGCGTTACGCCGAATTTCTCTATCCGGTCTTTGAGCCTACCCTTTGATGGGAGATAGAGAACTGATATGAGCTCGACATTCGGGCAGGAGAGGCGATACTCCGCAACAACACACCCCGAAAGACTTGGAACTGGTGACAGCAGAAGCAGACTTGAGTAGGGTTACGGGTGCAGTCCCGGTGAAATCTGCCGCAGTTCGTACTGAGAAAGGTACAGGAACTCCGAAGCATACCCATGTAAACAGATAGTAGACTTGTCCTTGATTGTGGTGGGGTAAAATAAAGAAGTCGACATGCCCCGAACGGTTATGCAGTGAAGTATAGTAGCTGATAACTCCGGTGGGAAGAACTGAGAGAGTTTATCGGGGCACGAATATTAATTAAAAATAGAGAGAAAATGAATGAAATAATAGATTACATTAAGGATTCACCAATTGAGTATGCAATTGATGCCTTGTCTGTGAATTATGTGATACAGACTATCGTTCAAATGGTACTGTTTCCCTTTGTACTATACTTTTGTTGGAGGGTTTTTAAAAAGATACTTCGTAACATGAGGAATAATTAACAGAAACTCCTTACAATAGTATACGCAACCAATGCGATGATAAACAGCAGGAATGAAACATACGAGCCTTTTTCGCAAAATACGAAAATCCTTCTTCTTGGTATGCTTTCATATACGTAAGCTTGACCGTGCGGTAATTCCCCGTTATGATATTTTCTTAGGTATTCCCGATAGGTGCGCACAGCTTGATTGCTCAACACTCTATTCTCGTATAGAGATATTCCAGAGAAAAGGATACAGAGTGCATTTACGCATATTGCAGTCACAAGGAGAACCTTGTTGCAAAGACTGTCCTCTGAAGGACTGCTTAAAGAAATGATTACCGCAAAGGTGGTTGAGGCTACCATTAAAAGCGTTGTTTGTATTTTGAATACCCATTCGGTTTGTTCATCCAGAGAACGCATATATAACCTAATTAGATTTCTTTCCCAACTCATATTTACTTAATTTTTTGATTTGACACTTCAAAGTTAAGTAAATCTCCCGAATAAAGCGTGATGCTACCAATCGAATTGGTTCGGGAGAACTCAAATATTAATCATTAAAATTTTATAGCAATGAAAAAGAAAATAATCACAGAAAACTACACGCCGGCTTTGAGAGATATGGAAGTAGGAGATATTCTTACTTTCCCGGTGAAAGCTTACAATTCTATCAAAGGTACATTGATTCCCCGATTGAGATTGGAACTTTGCGTAGAAGATGCAGATTGGAAAGTAGGAGACATTGATAAGAAAAAAGGTCTTTTTGATGTAGAAAGGGTTGCGTGATGGTTTCCCTTTCTCCGGCGGAAATGCTTGTTGCAAATGAGTATTGCAAGGGACTTGCTGACAAAGAAGTGGCCGACAATCTGAGCAAGTCTGTTTGGACTATCAAGACACAGAAGCGGACTATCTATCGAAAGTTAGGCATATCCAAAGATACTGAATTGCTTCTGTATATGATTTGCGGCAGGCTGAAACGCAATTTCGATTTGAATGAGTTACGGAAGCATGGACTTGAGTTTTTATTCTCCATTCTTTTCATAGTAATGCAAATAACTTGTAATGATATTGATATGCGGAGAATGAAAACGCCCTCACGAGTGCGGACTACAATGCGCTATATAAGAGTAGGGGGACGGAGTAATAATAATTTTAATTTTTTGGCAGCATGATATATGAGGTAAACGGTGATTTACGCAGTTCTATGTTGATTGATGGGACAGCGGAGGCAAGGTTGGCAGATATACTTACCATCATGGATAAGCGTACATTTCCTAAGAGGGAATCAGAAAGAATAGTAGGTGGCCCGGGGAGATTGAAAACTTTGGTAAGTTCTCGAAGAGTGAGAGTTGAGTACAAACCTAATGGGAGAAGTTATTACAATGCTTCAGATGTATTGAGTTTTGCAAAAGTAAGAAAAGGAAGAAACCATGAAAAGAATAATTCTCAACGTGCTATTGCTTAATATATTGGCTTTGCCTTGTTTGGCAATGTTCAATGATGTTGATCCGGTAACAGGGGACTGGAACTATACTGTTAATCTTTTTGGTATAGTGTATTCTGTTTGGTTCTATCACAAAGTATTAAAGAAGATAATAAAGATATGAACCTCAGCGGAGGAAGTGCATTACACAAAACTTATTTAGTTAGATTGCTGTCTGCATGGTCTGTGAAGATATAGCAGGCAGAAACGGGTAATTAGCTCAGTCAGGTAGAGCGGTACATGATTATTTAATGTTGGTAATTTGTCATGGTATTATTTAAAGGTTTCATTCATGTACAGGTCGTGGTGTTCAAGTCCCACATTACCTACAAGCTTTTTTATGTTTAACCAATAATGCCGACGAAAAGGACGTCGTAGGGAGAATGCCCCTATTTGAGTTTTATACTTTAAACTATCTTGTTAACTACCCTTCCCGGTGTGGCTTGGCCGCCTATCCGGGAGCAATGCCCAAGCGAGGGCAGATATAGTTTAGTATTTTTATTTGGTTGTGCTGAGGTGTTCTGTCTGTGAAGATAGTACACCTTTTTTATTCGGGAGTTCGGTGTAATGGCTAACACGCCTCATTCGAGGAGACTGACGGTTCGAGTCCGTCAACTTCCACGACATTTTTTATTAACCACATAAATTTTATCATTATGAGTTTGATCAAGAAACCTAACGAGCTGACTGTTAAGACTACATTGTCAGCACTGATTTACGGACAACCGGGTATGGGAAAAACGACATTGGCATTATCAGCCCCGAACCCTGTGCTGTTTGATTATGACGGTGGTATTCATCGCGTCAATGCTGCTCATCGCGTACCCACTGTCCAAATTACAAGCTGGGATGAAACGAACCAAGTACTTGCTTCCGAGGAGATCCAGGAGTTCGACACAATTGTGATTGACACTGCCGGAAAGATGCTCTCTTTCATGGATAAGGCTATCATGGCAGCCAATCCGAAAATGAAGAAGGCTGACGGTACTCTTTCCTTGCAGGGCTATGGGGTACGAAAGAATATGTTCATCAGCTTTGTAAATCAAGTTACCCTCATGGGTAAGTCTGTTATCTTCGTTGCTCATGAACGGGAGGAGAAAGTCGGTGATGAAAAACAGATACGCCCGGAGATTGGCGGTTCATCTGCCGGCGACTTGATTAAGGAACTGGATTTAGTCGGCTACATGGAAGCCATTGGCAAGGATAGAACAATTTCCTTTGACCCATGCGAGAAGTTCTATGGTAAGAATACTTGTAATCTCTCTTCACGTATAAAGATACCTGTTATCATTGATGCGTCTGGTACTGTTACGGGAAAGAATGATTTTATGACGAACATCATTAATACTTACAAGGAATATCAAACAAAGCAAACTGAGTTGTCTTCCGAATATGATAAGCTTCTTGAAGTTATTCGTGATATGGTGGAGCAGGTGACTGATATGCAGTCGGCTAATGAGGTACGGGAAGCGATTGCGGGTATGAACCATATCTTTGACAGCAAGGTACGGGCCGGTATGATGCTTAATGAGAAATGTAAGCAACTCGGGTTGAAATTTAATAAACTCAGCAAGAAGTATGAACCAGCCGCCTAAGTACAGACTTTACCCGTCGCTGCTTGATAAGTTCGAGCAGTATCTGCGGGCGGATGAACAGGTTGAAAGTTTTTGGAATGTCGACAATGAAACGGGGGAATACAAGAAAAGCCCCGAAGAGATTGAGGCGGAGCTCAAGCAAACTCTGCTTGATGCGATAAACCGCGTTCCATTTGAGAGTGAAGCGGCTGATAAAGGAACGGCATTCAATGCTATTATAGACTGTTATATCCATAGGAAAAAGCATATTCCAAATGAACGAGAACCATATACCATTATCGGTGATGAAGAAACCAACATTATCCAAGTTGATTTTCCGGCTACGGATATAGCGCCTGCCCGTCATTTCTTGTTTGACCGAGCATGGTGTATCGAGCAGTCGAGATATTTTGCCGGTGCATTGTCTCAGGTCTTTGTCTCTGCCATTATCTCCACCCGTTACGGTGATGTGGAACTTTACGGGTTTATAGACGAACTTCTCCGAGATACTGTCTATGACATCAAATCAACATCCAAATATGATTTCGGCAAGTATGAACATGGCTGGCAGCGGCATGTATATCCTTACTGCCTGATTGCTTCCGGTCAAATGGAGAGTGTGAAAGCTTTTGAGTACACTGCTTATCAGTTGAAGGGCGGTACGAGTCGTACACCGCTAATCAGCGGAACGCAATATCCGGAATACTACACCTATAACCATGAACAGACGGTTAAACTGTTGACCGCTCATTGTGAGCATTTCATAGAATTTCTGGAAGTAAATCGGGAGTTTATTACGGATAAGAAAATATTTGGGTTAGAGTAATGGCACAGGAAGCAATTCTTGAAAAGGTTAACGGCGAAGTACACATAAGCAAATCCTTTGATTTCATGTGTTCCCAGCTTCGTAATGGTCGGTATCGTGTAAAAATCGAACGGTTCACAGAGCCTCGTACACTATCGCAAAATGCGCTCATGTGGCTTTGGTTCACTTGCATCGAGCAGGAAACCGGAACGGATAAGCAGGATATACACGATTACTACTGCAACCTATTTCTGAGGAGAACTTCCTATATCAAAGGCAAAGAAACGGTTGTTGCCGGAAGCACATCGAAACTCAATACAGTGCAGATGACAGACTTTTTGAATAAAGTCCAGGCTGATGCCGCTGCCGAACTGGGAATAACACTCCCTCTTCCGGCTGACCGTTACTATAACGAATTTATCAACGAATATCAAGACAGGAGATAAAAATGAATATCACAAAAGCAAAAATAACGAAAGACAACACGCTTGTTGCCACTTTTAAGAACGAGAATGAGGATAATGTAACCGTTGAGGGAAAGAATCTTATCCATAAGGATTTACGTGCTGCATTTGATGAACTTATCCCTCACCTTGCTTTCCTCTGCGAACAAAAGGAAGCTGACGGCAAAGATTCCATAGATGAATTGCCGGAAGAAATCTTTTCAACATTTGAGGTTACCGGTTATACAATTGGTGGTTCCGATGATAATATCGGGATTACTTTAGTCGGTAAACGTTTCTTAAAAAGTAAAAAGGTGCTCAATCTCATTGCACCGTTTACCATGTTCAACAATGAGAACGAGGAATACGAACACGCCTTTGAGTTGCAGCAAGCCATTGATGCTTGTAATTATGAAGTAGAACAGTATCTGACCGCAAAGAAATGGGCAGTAGTTCAGCAGGAACTTCCATTTGATGAAAGTACCCCGACTGATATAGGGGCTGACCCAGTGGGGGACGCTACTTTTGAGGAGGAAGCTAACGAGTTCCTCAAACAAGTGGCGGAACAGACCGGTACTACTTTGATTGTGGACGGTAAGAAAGTGAAACCGCGTCATTCACGTACTAAGAAAGTCAAAGAAACGGCAGCTTAATTATGGCAGCACCTTTTTGTATCACCAAATATCCAGACGGCTTCAAACTTAAATTCATGTATCATCCGATGCTGATAAAATGTGTGAAGAACATTCCGTCAGTCAAGGCCAATGCAAAGAGAGCTTACCTCTTTAATGAAAAAGCCTGGTGGGTTGATCTTGCCGATGAATGGTATGTCAACACCATGGCGAATTGGGCGGTGCAATATGGTTATTGCGGATCAGTACAGCGGTTGGAGCAAAGAAAAGCTGATATAAGTTTTGAGATTGCTCCAATGCCGCAATTGGCCGTACCTCATGGGCTACTTCTTGAACCATACGATTATCAGAAAGAGGGTATCGCTTATGCATTAGAACATAAACGGTGCATCTTCGGTGACCAGCCGGGACTTGGTAAGACATTACAGGCGATAGGTACGGTAACAATAGCGCAATCTTATCCATGTCTTGTAGTATGTCCGGCTGCATTGAAAATAAACTGGCAACGTGAGTTCAAGAAGTTTGCCGGGAAACAGGCTCTTATACTTGATGATAAGAATAAAAATACGTGGCAACGCTTCATTGAAACCAAGTGCTGTGATATTTTCATCACTAATTATGAGTCGCTGAAAAAGTTCTTCGTATTGGATGTGAAGAATGATACGCGGTTTACGCTGAAGTCAATCATTTTTGATCCTCGCATAACGCTTTTCAAATCGGTCATTATTGATGAGTCTCATAAATGTAAGTCTACTAAGACCCAGCAAAGTAAGTTTGTTGAGGGCATCTGCAAAGGTAAGGATTTCATTCTTGAGTTGACAGGAACTCCGGTAGTGAATGATAATACTGACCTTATACAACAACTTAAGATAATGGGACGTTTGGAAGATTTCGGTGGGTATAAGACATTTACCGAGCGCTTTTGTAACGGACCGAAGAAAGCATCTAATCTGAAAGAATTAAACTGGCGCCTTTGGAATACCTGCTTTTTCCGACGGGAGAAGGCAAAGGTGTTGACCCAACTTCCGGATAAGACACGCCAGTATATCGAGATGGATATCACTACGCGGTTGGAATATGAGAAAGCAGAAAGCGACCTTATTCAATATCTGCGTATTTATAAGAATGCGGACGACGAGAAGATTGCCAAGTCCATGCGCGGCGAGGTAATGGTAAGGATGGGTATATTGAAAGCTATTTCCGCTCGTGGAAAAATCAAGGCGGCTGCCGAATTTATCCATGACGTTATCGATGGGGGAGAGAAACTGATAGTATTTGCTTATCTGAAAGAGGTAGTAATGGAACTGAAAAAGATGTTTCCCAAAGCAGTAACGGTTACTGGTGAAGATAATGCTACCCGGAAACAGATAGCTGTAGATGCTTTTCAAAACAATCCGGATTGTACACTTATCATTCTGAACTACAAATCGGGTGGTACGGGGCTTACTTTGACCGCTTCCAGTCGTGTGGCCTTTATTGAGTTCCCATGGACGTTCAGCGATTGCGAACAGGCTGAAGACCGGGCACATCGTAACGGACAGAAAAATAACGTTAACTGTTACTACTTCCTTGGTAAAAATACCATTGATGAATATATGTATGATGTCATTCAGCGGAAGAAGGGTATAGCTAACGGAGTTACCGGAACTGATGATGTAGTAAAGGAGAATGTAGTAGATATGGCTATGGACTTATTCAAAGGTAGATTATGAGAAAGAAACAAACTACACCACAATCAGAAAGCCAGATACAGCATAGCTGCCTGACTTGGTTCCGGCATCAATATCCGTTTTTGAGTCGCATGCTGTTCGCTGTTCCTAACGGTGGGAAACGCGATGCCCGTACCGGTGCGCAAATGAAATACGAAGGTGTTTTACGCGGCGTTGCCGATTTGATACTTCTTGTCCCTAAGAAAGGTTTTGCGTCTCTCTGTATAGAAATGAAAACTCCGATGGGGAAACAGAGAGAGGAACAAATTGAATGGCAGAGAGAAGCGGAAAAGTATCGAAATAAATACGTTATCTGCCGTTCTCTTCGAGATTTTATGAACGAGGTTAATTCCTATCTACGATGAATTATATTGAATTAGTCAATAACTTTTGGACTGTGAGGCGTATTAGACCGATGACAAGTTACGAGGCAGATTTTTATTTCTATTTGCTGAAAGAATGTAACTCGAGAAACTGGACTAATCCGTTCGAATTGCCGTCGAGGAATGTGGAGCTTGAACTCGGCATCTCTCGCAAAACAATTTGTGACCTGCGCAACAAACTCCAGCAAAAAGGATTGATTTCTTTCAAAGAAGGGAATAAACGGGCAAACGGAGCTTTTTATCAGATACTTTATGTTTCTGACGGTAACAAAAATGGTAACGAAAGTGGTAACGTAAATGGTAACATAAACGGTAACGTAAATGGTAACCCTTTATATAAACAGAAACATAAACAGAAACCTATGGGGGAAAATAACTCTGGCGAGTTATTCCCACCGGAGCCACCACCGAAAAAGAAGCTGCTTAAAACCAAAGTAGAGTTTATACCACCGACCGTCGAAGAAGTGAAAGAGTATTTTCGGGGCAAACTTCCTGACTGGGAATTGCAAGCGGATATTTTCTACAATCATTTCTCCGGGCTTGGTTGGAAAACGGCTACAGGTGCCAAGGTTGAACGTTGGGACAGCCGGGCCAATCTTTGGATAATCGAAAAAAAACAGCAAGGCAATGGAAAAACAGAAACCCAAGGACAAAACGGTCGGGATGCTGATAAGGCAGCAAAGGCAAGAAACCTCATTGCGGAGTACGCGGCCATCGAGCAGGGATGTGATGTTGTCGGCCATCAAGCAGAGATACCCGACCTTTAGCCAAGCCTCTGCCGCATATTCGACATCGCTCCAGCCGATACTTCTTGCCGACCTTGATAAAGCATACAGCGAGAAGTCTCCCACGTTGTCAGACCTTGAACAGATGTACGGTGACGGCTCCTCGGTTTTGTGGGCAAAGACGCAGCTACTGACTATTGATTTTGCCTCTGCCACGAAAGAGAGTGCCGATGAAAAAGCTTTGAACGAGTTCTCAAACCTGTTTGTAAGGCAGTATCACTACATCAAGTTGACCGAATTCATTCTATTTGTCGCCCGATTCAAGTTGGGCAGATACGGTAAATTCTACGGCTATTTCGACACGATAACCATTGGCGAGGCTTTCCGTAAGTTCCTCAAAGAGCGGTCGGATGAGTTGGATATAATCATCCGGAAACGTAATAACCAGGCGCAGGAGCGGCGGCAAGTACCTGTGGAACGGAATCACCAACCACCCGACGACTTACGGGCAAAACTCAAATTAAGATGAAAGACATAAAACTGATAGCGACTATTCTGTCAATTCTGGCAGCGTATGCCGCTTTTTATTTTGTCTGCTACTGGATAGCGGACTATTGTTTAAGAACTTATTTGTAACGCAATTATGGAAAACAAAACTTTCAAAGAAGCTATCAAGAGTTATCTTGATGAACGTGCCGGGACTGACGAACTGTTCGCTAAGTCCTACGCAAAAGAAAACAAGAATCTGGACGAGTGTTGTTCTTACATCATGGGTGAAGCCAAGAAGCTGGGCAATGCCGTATGCATTTCCGATAACGAGGTGTTCGGTATGGCTGTACACTATTACGACGAGGACGACATCAAAGTCAACAAATTATCTGCCGGTACAAGAACTGTAGCTTCCACTTTACCCCAACCGGTGAAGTTGACCGAAGAAGATAAACAGAGGGCTCGTGAGGAAGCGATTAAACGTCTTACCGAAGAGCAATATGCTTTGCTCAAGAAAAAGCCATCACGAGGAAAGAAAGAGGCAACGGAAGTACAACAGATGTCATTGTTCTAAAGTTATGGATGATGTTTTATCAGGTAAGATTTGTCCCTATTGTGGTAATCCTACCGAGTATGTGGATAGTTCTGTTATTTATGGGCGTTCTTATGGTATGATTTACCTCTGTCGTGATTGCAGGGCTTATGTTGGAGTTCATAAAGGTACAGACCAAGCATTAGGGCGTTTGGCGAATGCGGAACTTAGAGAAGCTAAGAAAGATGCCCATTTCTATTTCGACCAGATAGCCAAGACTAATCTTATCAATAAGATTTGGAAAGAGCATATTCCCAATACCTCAAATAGAAATAAGGCCTATTTGTGGTTATCCATTCAATTAGGAATACCACGTGAAATATGCCACATAGGAATGTTCGATGTAAAAGATTGTAAACGAGTAGTTGAACTGTGTAAACCATTAATAAAGCTATGAAACCGCGTACTAAATTGCAAAAGGAAGTCGCCGATCTGAGTGCAAAATTGGGTGAAATATCTGATTCTCCCAAAGAGTGGGCCAAAGAACATCTGTTTGCTCATACGGCACATAAATGCAAGGATGAACTTTGGTGTTCGGAATGTGGGAAAATATGGATAAACACCGATAATAGCGAATTGAGCATTATCCTTTTGGGTGATAAGACCGAATGCCCTTATTGTCACCACAAGCTGGACGTAAAGGTAAGTCGGAAATGCCAGAATGAAGAGGAAATCTACATGGATATACTACAGGTTGTAGGTAACTTCCAAGTGATACGCCATATCCTGTGCTGCAAGTATTCTTGCAAAAGTGGTTTTCGTGAGCATCTGACATCAAATCCTTATTACAGTTTTTTTGAGACTGTTCAGGAATGGATTACAGTTAATGGCAAACGTACCATTATCGTCAGACCTATGAATATGGGTGGCAATGGATGGTTGTATGGTAGGCCTTTGAGTATAAAGAACGAATACGGTAGTGGTTATTACAGTTATGGTGATGTGTATTCTATACATGGATGGTTATATCGTAAGATAGAGGTTCTCCCGGAGTTGAAGAAACGTGGTATAGGCCGGAATTTTCCTGATGTCAATCCGTCGAGGCTTATACGATCGCTCTTAACCGGTAACAATGATGCCGAACTCTGTTTGAAAACAAAGCAGATGGCAATGCTTAAACACATGGCTAAGGAAGGGTATTATCAGCTTCGGTACAAGCCATCTTTCAATATCTGTAACCGTAATCACTACATCATCAAGGATGCCAGTATGTGGAATGATTACATTGACCTGCTGCTCTATTTCAAGAAAGACGTACGTAACGCCAAATATATATGTCCCAAGAATCTGAAAGTCGAGCATGATTTGCTGATGAATAAGAAAAGGAGCATTGAAGCAAAGCTTCGCAGAGATAGGGAAAGGATGGCGGCAATCCGTCTTGAAAAAGAACGTAGGGAAAGTATTATTCAGTTCTACAAGAGAATGGAGAAGTTCTTCGGTTTGGAGATAACGGACGGAAGTATAACTATCCGTCCATTGGAAAGTATAACCCAGTTCTACCAAGAGGGGAAAGCAATGCACCATTGCGTATATACAAATGGGTATTACAAGCGTAATGATTGCCTTATCCTTTCGGCCCGCATCGGGGAAAAACGTATCGAGACAATAGAACTGTCCTTAAAAACTCTTGAAATAGTTCAATCGCGTGGTGCATGTAACCAGAATACAGAATACCATGAGCGTATCATTGGGCTTGTTAAAAAGAATATTGGTCTAATCCGTAATAAATTATCAGCATGAAACATATCATCCGAAAAATAGAATACATCACCGGCGATAATCGTCGGTGTGAGAAAGTAGTCATTGAAACAAACGACATCGAGACTGAGAGAAAGCGGTTGTATGCTGAGTACCCCTGTGATGTGATATACTTTACTTATGAGACAATAGAATAGATAGTACAATGAAAGATTATATCGAGTTTCTGAAAGACAAGATGGCCATCAGTCATCAATCAGGATTTGAGGTGTCGGCAGAGGAACTGACACCTTTTCTTTATCCTCACGTGAAAGATACTGTTCGTTGGGCGATATCCGGCGGTTGCCGGGCAATATTTTCCAGCTTTGGTATGCAAAAGACCGTAACCCAGTTGGAGATACTTCGGGTAGTCCTGAAACACAAAGGCGGCAAAGGACTGATAGTTTGTCCCAAGCGTGTAGTGGTCGAGTTCCTTACACAAGCGGAACAACATCTGCATATGAAAGTTACTTATGTCAGAACTATGGCTGATGTGATGATATGCCCGACTGACATTATGGTTACAAATTACGAGCGTGTGCGTGACGGTGAAGATGGGGTGAGAATAGAACCTTCCTATTTCACTGTAACATCATTGGATGAAGCGAGCGTACTGCGTGGTTTCGGCACCAAGACCTATCAGGAGTTTCTTCCTCTGTTTGCAGAAGTTCCGTATCGGTTTGTTGCCACTGCTACGCCATCGCCCAACAGGTACAAGGAGCTGATACATTATGCCGGTTATCTCGGCGTGATGGATACAGGGCAGGCGCTTACCCGTTTCTTTCAGCGTGACAGCACGAAGGCGAATAACCTTACCCTTTATCCTCACAAGGAAAAAGAGTTCTGGCTATGGGTAAGTACATGGGCGTTATTCCTCACTAAGCCATCCGACCTCGGTTACCCCGATACCGGATATGAACTACCTGAACTACGTGTACACGAAGAAGTGGTTAGTGTGGACAACTCCACTGCTGGTACTAATCGTGATGGACAAGTGAAAATGTTTCGTGAGGCAGCTCTCGGTCTTGCTGATGCAGCGAAAGAGCGCCGGGACAACATGCAGGAAAAGATTGCCCGCGTGGTAGAGATAATCAATCGCCCGGAAAACAAGGACGACCATTTCCTTTTATGGCATGACTTGGAAAATGAACGGAAGGCATTATGTGACGCTATACCCGGATGCAAGGCTGTGTATGGCTCGCAGGATGATGATGAAGCGGACAAGGTGATATCGGATTTCAAAGACGGCCGTCTGAAATATCTAGCCGCCAAACCTGAAATGCTTGGTGAGGGTTTGAACTTCCAGTACCACTGCCACAAGGCAATCATGTTCATCGACTACCGTTTCAATGACAAGTTCCAGGCAATAGCCCGTATCTACCGGTTTATGCAGCAGCATCCGGTTGACCTTTATCTGGTCTATGCGGAAAGTGAGGGCGAGATATACAAGAGTTTCATGCAGAAGTGGGCGCAACACCGTGAGATGGTAGCTAAGATGACCGATATAGTCCGCGAGAACGGTTTGTTCGGTTTGCATGCCGAAGAGAAGATGATGCGGTGGATGTTCGCCAGTCGAGAAGAGAAATTCGGTAAACTGTGGAAGGCAATCAATAACGACAATGTTCTTGAATGTCAGAAGATGGAAAGTGATTCTGTAGACTTGATAGTAACCAGTATTCCATTCTCAAACCATTATGAATACACTCCGACCTATAATGACTTCGGGCATAATGAGGACAACGACAAGTTCTTTGAGCAAATGGACTATCTAACCCCGGAGCTTATACGTATTTTAAAACCCGGACGCTTGGCTTGCATCCATGTGAAGGATCGCGTACTTTTCGGTAACGCCACCGGTGACGGTATGCCTACCATTGACCCGTTCAGCGAAATGACAGTGTTCCACTACATGAAACATGGGTTCCGCTACATGGGGCGTATTACAGTGGATACGGATGTAGTAAGGGAGAATAACCAGACTTACCGTCTTGGTTACACCGAGATGTGTAAGGACGGTTCAAAGATGGGTATCGGATGCCCGGAATATGTCCTTCTTTTCCGCAAGTTGCCTTCTGACACCTCACGTGCATACGCTGATTTGCCGGTAACAAAGAACAAGAGTGAATATTCATTGGCCCGTTGGCAGATAGACGCTCATGCAAGTTGGAAATCATCTGGTAATTCTCTGTTATCATACGAAGATATGAAAAGTGCCGGAATAGATAAGATTCGACATTTGTTCCGAAACTACGAGCGTGAGCATATCTACAACTATGAGGAGCACGTGTCGTTCGCAGAAGAGTTAGAGGCATACGGGAAACTACCAAAAACATTTATGGCTGTCGACCCTGTAAGCAAGAAGGAGTGGATTTGGGATGATGTTACCCGGATGCGAACGCTTAATACCAAGCAGTCGCAGAAGAAACGGCAGAACCACATCTGCCCACTTCAGTTGGATATTGTCGAAAGGCTGATTGAACGGTATTCAAATAAGGGTGAACTGGTATTCGACCCGTTCGGTGGTATCGGAACCGTTCCTTATTGTGCTGTTAATTTAGGACGTAAAGGATTATCCACTGAACTGAATTACGATTACTGGAAAGACAGCCTTTCATACTTGTATGAGGCGGAAATGGAAGTGAGCGCGCCCACGTTGTTTGACTTATTGGATGATGCTGTATGAACATCCATCAGACAGTTCCCCGTTATGATTGTACCTCTTTCGCCAAATGTGGCAAGCACTCCTTTGCCTATTGCCGGAAATACGGTGCATCCGAATGCGGTCCATGTGAGATAGTGAAGCGGAAACCGAGAAATCGGGTGATGGTGGACGGGAGGGAGCGTAAGATATGCAGCCGTTGCAAAAGATTGCTTTTGCTATCCTGCTTCTATGATAGGACAATCTACCGTAATGGGAAAGCGTATCACATCAAAACATCCTGGTGTAAAATGTGTATTTCGGAAGACAATCGGGAACGGAATAAAAGAAAGGAAAACAAATGATTGAACGAATAAAAGTAGCATGGTACGCCCTTACAAGAAAGGAGTATGCGTTCTTTTCAATCCAAAGGCATGAGATTGAAACAGCGGTGGTAGATGTATTATATCTGATAATGCAACCCGTTTTTTCTTAGAGACAATTATCAAGTTCACAGAAAAATATATTGAGGAGAAAGGAGATTAACACATGAAACCTATATTAAATACTGAAGACATTAGGAAACTAAAGACTGATGAGATGTTAATTGAATGCTCTTTCGGCAAAGTAAATTATTATAGATTCCTATGTTCTCACCCACGAGACCCTAATTATGTAATTCTATTGAATTGTTGTGAAGAACCTGAAAGGTTTTTGGTTAAAAAACTTATAGACCGATTCTATACGGATTACACAACTCGCGATATAATTACTTATCGTAGAGATTATGCCATTAAGGAACTCAAAGAGTTTGAACAAGCATTGTCTGAATTAGATGGTAAGGACAATTTAGAAGATTAATTAATAACAAGATAGTAATGAGCCTTGGGTAGGCTTCGTAAAACCTATTAAATATATGGAAAATAATATTCAAGAAAACAAGAAGAAATTAGAAGAACTAAAAGAGGCAGCAAAGCCTTTGATTAAGTTTCTGTGTGAGAATTATCATCCTCATGTAACTGCAATTGTCACCCTTACAAGTGTAGAGGTAATGGAAGGGATTCAAGCAGTTCCAAATATAACCGAATTTATAGTTGATTAAAATTTTACCATGCGGCAGGAAAATCAACTGTCGCATGGCTCAAAACAATAAATAAATGAGTTATTATACACAAGACGAACTAAATAAAATTGTCAATTTAACAGTTGATACAATAAAGCAAAAAGCAACAGAGGCTCTTTCTTCCGTATTGGAGAATTGGGTACATGGCGGTGATGCGGATTGTATCATTGCTGAGTTTGAGGAAAAATTAAATAACGTGTAACAGGAAAATATGAACAAGAAAGAAGAACAAGCCATAAGCTTTCTGCGTAGTATGGAGCGTGAAGAAACATTATCACTCGGTTTCTCCGGTGGAAAGGATAGCGTTGTCATACTTGATCTTGCAGAACGTGCAGGCGTTAAGTATAATGCAATCTACGCTAACACCACAGTAGACCCGCCTGGCACAATCAACTTCATAAAGAAGAACTATCCACAAGTACAGATCATGCACCCGGAAATATCTTTCTTTAAGTTGATTGAGGAGAAAGGTTTTCCCTCTCGTTTACGTCGATTCTGTTGCAATAAGCTAAAAGAACAATACGGTATAGGAAAGCGTAGTATCGAAGGAATGAGAGCTGGCGAAAGTAGAACCCGAAAAGATTATGAGCCTGAGCAGTGTGATACAAGAAAATGGATGAAGGGAGCAAAGCATATTCTTCCAATTCTCACATGGACAGAAGAAGATGTTTGGGGTTATATCCGAAAATACGGATTACCATATTCAAAGTATTACGATGCTCCCTATAATTTGAATCGACATGGCTGTGTTGGTTGCCCTCTGTGCAATTACAAGCAGATGCAATTAGAGTTCAAAATGTTTCCTGGTTATGCTCGTAAAATAATAGTAGCCGTTGAAAGACACATGAAAACTCACCCAGAAGGTTTCCTTGCACGCAATTTTGCAGACGGGTACGAGGCTTTCTATTACTACATCAATGAAATACCGATTGCGGAGTTTCACGAAATGAAGAAAGGCTTATTCGGATTCAATGCAAAGGAAATTATTCAGAGAGAAATATTAAAGTAAATAAATAAGGAAATCAATCTTTATTTCTTTTTGATTGATTTAAGAACCATCCAATAAAACTAATTACTACACCTGCATATAAAGAAATGATTAAATTAGAGATAAGCGATATCTTATCATCTAAAGCATTGTTTCTAACGTTATTTAGTTCTTTTAAGCCATTGAGTTGAGACTGTAGAAGATTTATTTTATGTTCAAGACTAATATTAGATAAAGTTTTTTGAGGATTATCCGATATCCCTTTTTCTATTATAGTTATCCGGTCATTAAGTCTATCATATGCTAAAGTTGTATCAACAGAAATAGAGTCTTTTTTTTCTCTAAAATGCTGATTTCTCATGTCTTGCCATAAAGAATCAATACTTTTTGTTAAATCATTGAAGTCTTCTATCATATTTGTGGAGTGGTTCTGTGATATACTATTAGTCTTATAGGTACTGAAAAGGTATAAAATCAGAGAAATAATAGATATTACTGAAATCACAAGAAATATAAACCGTGAAAACCTTGTCTCAGATTTTATTGCTTGTTTTTGTGCCTGCATTGATTTTTGGTTTTCTTCTTCAATTTGTTCAAGTTTCATTCCTTGCAAAACAATGAAATCATTTTTCATTATCTCGAAATCAGGAAAATCCTCTTTTTTAATTGGAGTTAAACTACTATCGTCCAAAACTTCAGAAAAGCATAGGCTTTCGTTTTGGTAGCTAACTAAATATATAATAATAGGTTCATTTATAAATCTATTAATGTTGTTGAGATGTATTTCAATAAATCTTTTGAGAACTCGAATTTTACCATCATCAATAATGAATAGACACAATGGCTTATTAAGTTGGTTATCAAAAACTACCAAATGAGCGGGATAAAAAGGTATACCGTTATCTGTTTGTATTGTGAATATTAAATCATCTTTTATTGCTGTAGATGGGACATTTTTATTTTCTATGAGAAAGCTAATCAACTTTTTCTTTATTTGCTCAAATTCCATAGTTTTTAAATTTTGTTGTAAATATACATATTTTTTTATAATAACAAATTCAAATGAAAGCAATATCCATAAAACAACCATGGGCTTCCTTAATAGTCCATGGCATTAAAGACATCGAGAACCGAACTTGGCGAACCAATTTTCGTGGGCGCGTTCTCATTCATACCGCTGGTTCCCATGGTAGGAAATTTAGCGTTAATTTGACCGATGCACAGACAAAAGCAGCATTAGCTACGATAGCTAAAGAAACTATGTTCGGAAATATGCCATTTGACTCTATCATTGGTAGCGTTGAGATAGTAGACTGTGTACAAAATCATCCTTCCATTTGGGCAGAGAAGGGAGTGTATAACTGGGTACTCGCTAATCCTATCATTTATGCAAAACCTATTGAGAACGTGAAAGGAAAGCTTTCTTTCTGGGGCTATTCCGACCTCAAAGAAGTAAGTATTGAGTGTCCGGAATGTGGCAGCATAGAAATCGCTGTCGAAGATTATACATCGGCTCCATTTTCGACTTATCTGCATAGGTGTAATAAGTGTGAACATGTGATTCTGGAAAGTGAGTGGAACGTAATAAAGTAGAATATGGGATTTGATTGGTTTTGGTTTACTGTGGTGATTTTGATAATCTGTGTTACTATATATTCCAGTCTCAATAGTTATTGGGAACATAAATATGGGAATAAGAATGAAGATTGCGATATGTGGTGACATGACAAAATCTACTGCCAAATCGTGTCAGTAACTTCTTTGATACCGGATAGTCCGTTCGTGGATTATTCGGTATCTTTATTTTGTAAATCAAAATAATAAAGTATGTACGCAGTAAATCAGTATGATGCAATCGCAGAGGATTACGATTCTCTGTTTAAAGACAAAGCCAGCATCGAGGAGAACAGTAAGATAGCCTCGATGCTTTTTGATGTTCCCGGAATTATTCTTGATGTGGGATGTGGTACCGGACTGTTCCTTGATATTCTGAAAGTATCTTCGGATGAATATTTCGGTATCGATCCGAGCAATAAGATGCTTGAAATTTTCAGGAAGAAGCATCCCGGATACCATAACTTGTGTATCCCGTTTGAGATGTTAAACCTGAAGTTTGTGGTATTTAATACTATTGTCGCTCTATTTGGTTCGGCCAGTTACATTGAAATCGAAGCGTTAACGGATATCCCCGAGGAGAAGAATTTGTTCCTTATGTTCTATAAAGAAACGTATCATCCGGTGACTTACGAACGTAGCGGTTGCGAATTGGAATATTATGAACATTCGAGGTGTGAGCTGGAACAAAGCTTTCCTCATTGTGAAGTAAAAGAGTTTAGTAACTATTATATCGTGACTAACGTATGATATTATATTCAGAACAAAATGTGTATGAAGCGGCGAAAGAACGCATAAGGCTGCTATTTTCTATAGGTGGCCGTCTGGGCGTTTGTTTTTCTGGTGGCAAAGATAGTACCGCTTTGCTGCATATCACTTTGGAAGTGGTACGTGAACTTGGTATTCGAAAGATACCGGTTATGTTTCTTGACCAGGAATGTGAGTACACATATACAGTCGAGTATATGCGTTATGTTATGTCTTTGCCAGAAGTAGAGCCTATTTGGGTACAAGTACCATTCAGATTATGGAACGCTAATAGCGGTGATTGGTTTATTCCTTGGGAACCAGGAAAAGAATGGATGCGTGAAAAAGAGGATATTGCTTTCAAAGAGAATGTATATGATGCTGACAGATTTAAAGACATGTTCAACGCTATTGCATTTCATCACTTAGGAGAAAATTATGTTTCTTTGGGTGGTGTCCGTATTGAGGAATCTCCGGCCCGTCGTGCAGGATTAACAGGCAAGGAGACCCTCCCTGGTATGACATACGGAAAGCGTTGTAGTCATGGAGTAGTTATGTACCCTTTGTATGATTGGTCTTATCGCGATATCTGGTATTATATCTTCTCCAATCGATTAAGATATAATAAGGCCTACAATTACATTTTCTCAAAAGAACCGTTACGTTCGGCCAGGGTGTCCTCTCTGATTCATGAGAACAGTAATCAGAATATCCCTTACTTGCAGGAAATTGACCCGAAGGCATATAATGCCATGTACACCCGCATCCCCAATATTGGTACGACAAATCATCTTCTGTTGGATGCTTTTGAAGAGATACGTAATTATCCGAACTGTTTTAAGGATTGGCCGGAATATTTGCAGTATCTCATTGATAACATAGTAGCCGAGGATAAGAATAAAATTATTTTCTCCAATAACCTGAAGACAGTGATTACTAAAGTTACAAATTGGTCTGATGTAGACCGTCTTGATATTTACCGCGCTTTTGCTCGTGGGATTATTACCGAAGACTTTGAACAGACAAAATTGAATAACAGATTATTGGTTCATAAATCAAAGTATAAATATGGAAAAACTAAAAGAAATAATCACCCGGATGCTTGATGAAGCGCCAGATAAAATAAACTTCTTCAATGAAGTGAGGCAACTTCTATTTTCTTTGTCCCCGGAGAAAGTGAACCCGGTGGATCGTGTTCTTTGGGTTCCAATGGAAATGGTAAAGGCAAACAACTATAATCCTAATGCTGTGGCAAAGCAGGAAATGCAGTTACTTTATACTTCCATTCGGGAAGACGGATATACACAACCTATTGTTACGATTTGGAGTGAGGAAGAGCAAAAGTACATCATTGTAGACGGGTTTCACCGTAATCTCATTGCACGTATGTACAAGGATATTGCCCGACGGAATAGTGGTCGTCTCCCCATTGTGGTTATTGATAAGGATATCAATGACCGTATGGCATCTACGGTCCGGCATAACCGGGCACGTGGTAAACATTCTGTTGACGGCATGACGAATATCATTTATAACATGATTAAAAATGGAGAGTCGGATGCAGTCATTTGTAAGAAGCTTGGTATGGAACCATTAGAGCTTGTAAAACTTAAGCACATCACCGGCTTTGCTAAGATGTTCAAGAACTATGAATACAGCAAAGCCATTAAAGAAATTATTCATCACACAGATTCAGCAGAGTTATGATTATGGATATACAGAATATTGCAATAGATAAAATCATTCCATATTGGAATAATGCCCGGAACAATAGCAAGGCTATCAAACCGGTAGAGGAATCAATCAAGAAGTTTGGCTTTAACCAACCGCTTGTAGTAGATAAGAATCTTGAAATCATTGTCGGCCATACACGATACTTTGCCCTATTAAATCTTGGATATAAGGAAGTACCTTGTATAGTCGCTGATTTGGATGAAGAAAAGGCACGCCAGTATCGTATTGCTGATAATAAGACATCGGAGTTTGCATCATGGGATGAAGATAAACTGATACGTGAACTTAGGACTATGAATGTCCCTGCAGATATGCAAGATTTCTTTTTTGAGCCAATAGAGCAGCTGCTCGGATTTGATGTAAACTTTACTCCGGCAAATGATTATGCAACAGAAGATATGCAAGCAGAGGAAGTACAGCGGGAGTTCAGTCAGGAAATGGAACGTCAAGAGAATGAGGCTTTCAAAAAGAAAACGGAGCGTATTGAGGAGAACTTAGAGCAAGAAAAGACCGAATATATTGAAATGGCATGTCCCCATTGTGGAGAAATAATCAGGATGAAGAAGTGATATGGCAGCACCTGCGGGAAATAAATTTTGGATGTTAAGGAGTAAGCATGGGAGAGATAAACTCTTTTCCACGCCGGAACTTTTATGGGAAGCTGCCTGTGAGTATTTCCAGTGGTGTGATGAAAATCCCTGGCTCTCCAAAAAAGCTATTCAAAAGACGGTTCCTGTGAAAAGAAAGAAAGGGAAGAAAGTGGAAACTGTTAATGAACAGCAAGTGCAACAGGAAGTTTCCCCGACTTCCCGCCCGTACTCTCTTACCGGGTTTTGTATTTACGTAGGCGCTTCATCCAAATGGTGGAGCACCTTTCGTACGGAGTGTAAAAATAAGAATGACGAAGATTTTTTAGAGGTCATCGCACGCGTGGAAGAAACAATCGAAACGCAACAGTTTGAAGGTGCATGTGTCGGTGCTTTTAATGCGAATATCATTGCTCGTAAACTTGGGCTTGCGGATAAGCAGGAAGTGGACCATACGAATGCGGGGAAAGAATTCAAAGGGTTTAATTTTCTTCCATATACCCAAGAGGCTGAAGATATGAAGTAATGAGAGAGAGAGTCAACATAAAGCAGCGTTTAGCCTATAACTATCTTCGTGACGATGTTACGAAGTTCTTATGTTATGGTGGTGCCGGTGGCGGTGGTAAGTCATGGCTTGGTTGCGAATGGCTGATGCAATGTGCTTACTATCTTCCCGGTACTCGCTGGTTTGCTGGGCGAAATAACTTAAAGGATAGTAGAGAGTCTATTTCTGTAACTTTCGATAAGGTTGCCAAGTGGCATAAGTTCGCTGATTACAAGCAAACGAATGACGGTATAAGGTTAGGGAATGGTTCGGAGATTATCTTTCTTGATTTGACTTATTATCCGGTTAAAGACCCTATGTATGAACGTTTGGGCTCTAAGGAGTTTACGGGCGGCTGGATTGAAGAAGCAGGACAGGTTCACTATCTCGCTTTTGAGGTTTTAAAGACCCGTATAGGTAGACACTTAAATGATGTCTATAACATTCCCGGTAAGATACTTATTACTTGTAATCCTAAAAAGAACTGGCTTTATAGAGAGTTTTATAAACCATGGAAAGAGAAGAAACTGAAAGCTCCTTACGCTTTTATTCAGGCGCTTGTACAAGATAACCCTTATGCGACAGAAGATTACATCGATACACTCCGGAATACAAAAGATAAAGTTACGAAAGAGCGACTATTGTATGGAAACTGGGAGTACGATAATGACCCTACGGTTCTCTGTGATTATGATGCCATTTGTGATTTGTTTGTAAATGAGCATGTACAACCGATAGGCTTATCGACTGGTTCTTCTGACCTTGCCATGAAAGGCCGAGACCGTTTTGTCTGTGGGCATTGGATAGGTAATGTATGTAACATCAGGTTAGACCAGGAATACAGTACGGGTAAATCCATTGAAACGGATCTTAAAAACATGATGATACAGTGGAAGATTCCACGTAGTATGATGGTAGTTGATAGTGATGGGCTGGGGAGTTATCTTGAAAGTTATCTGAATGGCATCAAAGAGTTTCATGGTGGTAACCGCCCTATTAATCCGGAGTTTGACAATCTGAAATCAGAGTGCGCTTTTAAGCTCGCAGAACTAATAAATAACCGACAGATAAGGATTATATGTACGGAAGCCCAAAGAGAGCGTATAATCGAAGAATTAGGAGTTTTAAAGCAAGACCATATAGATGCTGATACCCGAAAGAAAGGAATAATCAGTAAAGAGAAAATGAAAGAGATACTTGGTCATTCTCCGGATTATCTTGATATGCTGATAATGGCAATGTTCTTCCGTATCAAACCAATTCCCAAACGACCAAAAGCAAAATTAGGACAGATATGACAGTAAAAGAATTTTTGATATTAAGTGAGGTGGCAAGTAATGTTACTGAATTATTGGAACAGATAAAGAAACTCCCAAAGCCGGATTTCATTTTGGGAGTTCGTTTGCCGGATAATCTGAATGATACCACTATTGGGCAACTTATGGGACTACAATCTATATCAAGCGATGTTGATTGTATAATGATACCATGTCATGTCCTTTTAGGATTCTCTGTTGAACAAATAGAAGTATGTGAGGTAGAGGGCGTTTTGGGATTTTCCTCATGGGTTACTAAAGAGGTGGAACGGATAACCAAACTGTTTGAAACAACAAACGTGGCGCCTACTCCTGAAGAAAAACGTGCAGGTGTAGACCAACTGTCATTTGGCTTGTTTGGTTTAGTAGATTATTATGCAACCCGCATGGGAATCACTGATCATGAGTTGGTAGAAAGGGTTCCATGGATAAGAGTGTATAAATGTCTCGATATGGATGCCGAGAAGATAAGATATGAGCGAAGATTACGTAAAATTTATCAAGATAATAGCAAATGAACACAAGTGTAGAAAGGAAAATGGCTTCTGTTGCAGAAAAGCTGAAGGGTATAACCTATTTGTTTGATAACTGGGCGACGGCTAATGTCCGATTGGATAAGATGCCATTACCGGCTATCATTAATCTACTACCTGTATCCGGTAAGTTTATTATATCCAGAACGCAGTTGAGGGATTGCCCTAATTGCATGATAGCATTTGCCGATAAGACTGAATTTGATTTTGACGGTAAGGAGAATGATACTATCATAGAACGTTGTAAAGAACATGCAGTGAACTTTATTCGTGAGCTTAATAAAAGTGGATTATTTGAGTGGGTGAGTGATGAAGTTCCTTATTCTATCTTTTACGATAAATTGGATGTGAATGTTACCGGAATTGTAATAGAATTGAAACTTAAAGAGGTTCAAGGAGTCTCAATGTGTTAGTTATGGAAGATAGGAGAAAAGAGATAAAGGGTATCCTGAATGAAGAATTGGAAAGTCTTCGGCAGCGTATTGTTGAGAACCATATACAGGCTGGGCAGCGTGCAAGTGGAAGGACTATCAAGAGCTTGCATGTCGTAGTGGATGATGATCATGGAATTCTGTTTGGTAGGAAGGCTTTCGGTGTATTGGAAACAGGACGTGGACCGGGGAAAGTACCTAAGGGTTTTTATAAGATTATTCGGCAGTGGATGATAGATAAAGGTATTCAAGTAGAAAAGCCTAAGTCATTTGCTTATCTCGTAGCCCGGAAAATAGCAGAAAAAGGCACCAGGCTTTATCGTACAGGGAAACATGAAGACATATATTCAAAAGATATTGAAATAGCAATACAAAATATAATGAATCGTGTATTTGGTATTTTCTCAAAGGATGTGAAACATATAAATCTGAATAGCAATGCGAACTCATAAGATAGATAATACAACGATTGAATATCCGGATGAGATAGCTTTCTGCTTTAATCCGATGGTTGTAAACGTTTTGGGCCATCCATGGGCATGGATAGAAGCTGTCGTACGTGATGTAGCAACGGGGATTGAACACTCCGAAAAAAGGGCGTTGTTTCAAAGTACATGCTTCTTCGACTTATCCTTTTATACCCAATCGTACTTTGATACAATTCAATTTGGAAGGATAGATTATTCTTTGTCAGGTGCGGAAGATACACAGTTGGGGCGGTTATTCTCATTTGATCTGAACATGTATTCCGAGAATGGGCAGTTAGGAGAGAGCTTTCAATTTGAGACTTATGTCGTTTGGGGAGCGATGAAAATCGGAGAGCGATATAATGGCGACAGAGTGTTAACATGGTTCAAGAACTTCCCATTTACAATAGGTATGTACTCAGCCGGGGAAAGCAGCGTCAATGTTACTGCTGATGGTAAGTCCTTACCTGCTGTCAGGTTACCCAAACGTAATATTTACAATCTATTCTTGACGGGAATCGATGCTCAAAAAGAAGTGAAATTTGATTTGTCTGGAACTGGAACTGTTGGAAGCGTATTCGATATGACATTTGACTACACTTTTCATATAGTGGCGGGAGCTTCCTCTAGTGTCCAGTTGCTTATTGATGACTGTACAAGCGGGGTATATCTTCGTTGGATTAGCCGGCATGGATTTTATTGCTATTGGTTGTTTAAGGCTGGTGATGAAAAGAAGCAAGTGGTGAATAACGGGGAATTCATTCGTAACAACATGCGTGATTATAGTTATGTAAATGGTTATCATGGTGGAACAGGACGTAAACAACGTAAGACAGAAGAAAATACACTTCCTGTATGTGCTCCATTGGTGGATAGTGATACATACGATTTCCTTTTTCAACTTACCATGTCTCCAGTAGTAGATATGTACATGGGAAAAGATGTTGATAAAAAGGAACGGTGGCAAGGGGTGAACATTGCGGTTGAAACTTTTAACAAAACTCGTGCTGTTCTTCAAGATTTTGTAGCAACGATTATTTTACCAGAGATAAGGGTGCAAAGCTTATGAGAAATGATTTATTGTTTATTGACGGTGAATTGGTGGATTTGGATGACAGTACTAAGATTACTTTGAACTATAAAAGTAACCTGTTTACCGATTTGAGTAAGATCGTAAGCAATAACAGTTATACGATCAAGTTGCCTAAGACAGTCAGGAATCAACGTATTATCCAACATGCTGACCTTCCGGCATGCCAGACTGACTATCCGAGAACGTTTCATGATACAAGGTATATCCGTAACGGGGTTGAAATTATTTCTAACGGGAAAGCTGTATTAATGACTGGGGCGGATTCTTTTGAAATAGCTTTGACGTGGGGGAATATTAGCTTGTTATCTAACATTATTGAGGGTGACAAAACATTGAATGATTTGAAAGATAGTTATCCTGAGTATTATACTATTTGGAAAAGAGAGATTAGTAATTATCAAGATGGTGCAAGTTTTATCATGTCCGATATGAATATGGGGGTACGGAATTATGATAACAAGAACTATATCCATCCATGTGTCCGGGCAGGTTGGATTTTAGAACGTATATCCCAGGATAGCGGTATCAAATTCTTATTTCCTACCAATGTCACAGATAATCTGATTAACAAACTCCTTATCCCGATGTTAACCAAGAAAGGAAAGGGAGAGGATTATAATAATCAATTCGGAATCACTTATGAGTATGTGAACGGAACGCGACCCAATCATGATTATGGATATGTTTTGAGAGGTAGTACGTCTACTTATAAAAAAACAGATTATCTGGAAACGGTAGACCTTAGTTCATCCAAGTATGAAGGCATGAAGATTTTGAAGAACAATACCAAAATCCGGATCATGGGAAGAATGTTTTTTAATTTTGTGAGAACAGAGGTTCCTAATCCGAGATTTGTAGCTTACAAAGTAGTGAATGGGGTTGCGGAGGAAGTCTTCTCCGTTGGTTATATAGATTTAGAAAAGCAAGGGAATCAAAATTGGTTTGTATCTTTTGAATATGATGATTATACATCTGTATTGGCTGCGGGAGATGTGATCTATTTCGCCTTTGCTGATACTGGATTCTTTACAAACAGTTGGGGAAGTACAACCTTTGTAGTCGGGTTATTGGCATTCACTGAAGAAACCAATGTTTTTGAAGATGGAATAAGCGATGGATATTATCCTATTATATCCAATTTGCCAAACATAAAGCAGATTGATTTCATTAAGTCTTTATCTGTTATGTCTGGTACATTTGCTGTAGTCAAAGATGATGTTACGGTTAGGTTTGTTTCAATGGATGAAGTTATAACTAACAAGTCTAGGGCTATAGATTGGACTACGAAGGTGGTTGCGTCGTATCAGGATAATAAACCTAAAACTATCTCGTTTTCTCTTGATGGATTCGCTCAAAAGAATGTCTACAAGTGGAAAGAAGACAAAACAGTATCTGGAGATTATGAAGGATGCATCAATGTTGATGATGAGACTATTGAACTAAGTAAAGATAGCGTTACGCTTCCTTTTGCCGCAACCGATACGAGAGCCGGTAAAGCATATATTCCAATTTATGAATATGAAGATAACGAGGAGATTGGAAAGATAGGGAAAGTTGAACCTCGTATATTGTTGGAGATTAGTAACAATGGTAAGTCAAGGGCAACATTCAACGGGTTGTCATGGCATGCCTTGTTGTCTAAAAATTATCAATCATACCAAAAGGTGGTACATAATCCGGTTGTCATTACGGAAAAAATTGAAATTAACGATATTGAGCTAAAAGAGTTGGATGTAACGGTTCCGGTATATCTGGGCCAATACGGTAGATACTATGCTATTATATCTGTAAAGGCAGAAGATACGGGGATATGTGAGTGTAAATTATTACAGTTGGAGGTATAGTTATGGAAAATGTAGAAGAAAGAGTGCTGGATATTCGGGTACGATACGATGATGCTATCCGAAAAATCGCAGAATATCGTACTCAGCTGGATGTACTTCGAAAAAGAGAACAAACTTTAAAAGAGGATTTGAAAGCAGGACGTATGAGTCGCAAAGAGTATAACTTACAGTTATCAGAAACCAAGATTGCTACTCGTGAAGTGAACGAGGCTGTTCGAATTCTGAGTAAGCAAATACAGAATGAGCGTAAGGAACAGACGGAGCTTGAAGGTAGCTTAGTTAGATTACGTGCGGAACTTTCTAATTTGACTGCTTCTTATGATAGGTTAAGTCGTGCGGAACGTAACAGTGCCAAGGGCAAAGAGATTCAAGATAAGATAAATGCCATTACCGATGAATTGAAGGAAGCGGAAGAGGGTACACAGCGTTTCTATCGTAATGTCGGTAATTACGAGGAAGCTTTGAAAGATTTTGTAGGTATCAATAATGACTTTGCAAATTCTTTGTTGAATATCGCCCAGAACTCAAATGGAGTGAAAGGCTTTTTCTCCAATATGAAGACAGAAGCATCTGCTTTAGGTTCAACGCTAAAGGCATTATTGAAAAATCCGGTATTTATGAGTATAGCAGGTGTTGCCGGAGTCGGTTTTGCTTTCAAATGGTGGTATGACTACAATAAGGGGGTAAAAGAGGCTACCAAATTGACAAAGCAATTTACGGATAAGTCTGGCGATGATTTGAAAATCTATCGGAGTGAAGTACAAGCTTTGGCTGATTACTACAGTAAAGACTTCCGGGATATGTTGACTGCTATTAATTCCGTAGAAAAACAGTTTGGCATATCTTCTGATGAAGCGTTGAAAGTAATCAAAGATGGTTTCATTGCCGGAGCAGATGCGAATGGTGAGTTCCTATCTGCTTTGAAAGAATATCCGGCATACTTCAAAGAGGCTGGTATCTCTGCGGATCAGTTCGTTGCTATTATTGCAGAAACCAATAAGCAGGGTGTCTTCTCTGATAAGGGAATTGATACTATCAAAGAGGCGAATACCCGGCTTCGGGAAATGACTACATCAACGGCTGGTGCATTGGATGGTATCGGTATCAGCTCTAAACAAGTCCAGAAAGATTTGCAGACAGGAGCAAAGACTACTTTTCAAATCATGCAGGAAGTATCTGCCAAATTGGATGAACTACCGGAAAGCAGTGCGGTGGTTGGAACTGCCATTGCAGATATCTTTGGCGGTCCGGGAGAAGATGCCGGCTTGCAATATATCCGTACCTTGAAAGATATTTCTGTTAATCTAAATGAAGTCAAAGGTAAGACCGGGGAACTGGGTAAAGTGGAAGATGACTTGCTCGCTTCTCAAACGGAACTAACCAAAGAGGTCGCTTTGCTTTTTGACGCTACAGGTGGTTCATTTGAGAAAATGACGGCTAAGGTTGAGACTTTCGTCAATGATGCTTTATCCTCTTTGATTAAAGATGTACGAACTTTGTTTGAATCGGTAGAAGACATATCAGAACGGGAAACTAAAGCGGCTGTTGAGCTTGGTAAGAATGTTGCAGAGGCTAATGTCGGAGATGAATATGCCAAGATAGAGGCGGCACGAATTCGATATGTGAAAATGGGGATTTCTGGGGAAGAAGCTTTAAAAAAGGCCAAAGAAGAAAGGCTGCAGATGCTAAATTTATCTCTGAAACAGGAAGAAGAATACTTGCAGGAAACTATTGCTATCAATGAGAAATATAATAAAGAGTTAGATGATGTTTCATTCTGGCGTCAGGGAATAGGCAAAGATCGTTCTAATTCAGCCATAAACAAGGATATCGCTTCTTCATGGAATGATTATATAGCACAGTTATCGGCTGTGGAGTCCAGGAAAGAGACTATTAACTTGGTGTCTTCATATACTGGAGATGCCGATAAAAAGAAAACGCCGATTGTTGACCCTAAAGTTGTGGCCGAAGCTCTAAAAATCAAAAAGAAAGAACTGCAAGAGATACGTAAGGCTGAGGATGAAATGCTAAAGCTCGTCAAAGATAGCCGGAAAAAGCAGACGCAAGAGATAGAATATGAATATAGCCGTCAGATTGAAGATTTGGAAATCCGCTTGAAAACCGAAAAAGACTTGACACCTCGTGCCAAAGAGGAAATCGGAAAACAGATTCTTTCTCTTGAACAGCAAAAAATAGCAGCTTTGCAAAAGCTCTCCGATGAAGAACTGAGAAAAGAAATTGAAAATCGGCAGAAGCTTATCGCCCTGCAGCTTGAATCTGTAAAAGCCGGAAGCGAGCAGGAGTATCAATTAAAGATGCAGCAACTTGTAGCCCAACGTGATGCGGAGCTTCAGCAGAAAGAGCTAACCGAGCAGATGAAACTTACTATTATGGAGAAGTACAACAAAAAGATTGATGATTTGACCGAGCAGCATAATAACTCCATAATCAAGAAACAAGAGGATGCATTAAGGATACGTTTTGAAACAGAAATAGCCCAGACATACGGTGACGAACAAGAAATTCTCCGTATTAAGATGGAGCAGAAGCTTGCAGAGTTGAATACTATACAGCAACTTGAGGGGGAAAGTATAGAAGCTTTTAATTTGCGTAAACTTCAAGCTCAAAATGACTATAATGATGCAAAGAAAGCTGTTGCAGATAAGGAGATAGCTATTGAACAATCCAAATATGATGCTATGGCTACTGTTACAAATGGACTTATTGCCTTGACAGATGAGATAGGTAATCAAGACCGTAACTTTGCCATTGCAAGTAAGGCTTTGGCTCTTGCTGAAATTGCAATCAATACAGGTAAGGCTATTTCTAAAATGGTTTCAGCGGAAGCAGGAAAGGGTATCATTGGACTTGGTACAATGGCAAGTGGCATAGCTACTATACTTTCTAACATTGCGGCTGCTATTTCTACGGTAAAAAGTGCTAAATTTGCACAGGGTGGTTCAGTAGTAGGTCCAGGTTCGGGTACAAGTGACTCTATACCGGCGATGTTATCTAATGGTGAAAGTGTAATGACGGCTGCCGCGACTTCTATGTTTGCTCCGTTATTATCAGCTTTTAACCAAATGGGTGGTGGCATTCCTATCAACGTCACTACTTCATCCAATCAGGCGTTGGGTGAAGATATGCTTTCCAAGGCTGTTGCAAAGGGTATGATGATGGCTCCGCCGCCGGTATTGTCCGTAGAGGAATTTACTTCTGTTGCAGATAGAGTAAAGTATGTCGAGAATCTTGGTAGTGTATGAATGCGTATGAGTTATTAATTCTGAATAGGAACATCCTCCAAGTAATGGATGGTGTTTCTCTTGATGTTGGGGATGTGAAATACATCCCAGTATATCAGGAATATATGCGCTTGTTACGGGAAGGGCATAAAAAGACCTATATCATGCAATATTTATCTGATGAGTATAATATTGCAGAAAGGACAATTTATCGAATCATTGATAAATTTTCAAGTACAGTTAATATCTAAGGTTTCATTGTGAATTATTTTTTTAATTCTGTGTTCAAACCTAATTAGGATATAGGTGCCAGATATTTTTTCTTGCTAAAAATAGAGTTTTACTTTAGGAAAAATGTTGAAAACAAATTTGTATATATGGTTTGTAACTAAAATGTAATTTTCTTGTAATTAGGTATATTTTAATTGCTCTATAGATTTGCAATCTATTTTAATACACCCAGGTTATGATAATGACAAAGGTTACTTATGAGGATGAATATTTGTTCTCACTACTAAAACAAGGTAATCAAGATGCTTTTACACAGCTTTATAATAAGTATTATTCGATGCTTTATAGTCTGTCGTACAGGTATTTGCAAGAGAGAAATCTCGCAGAAGATGTCGTTCAGCAGGTTTTCCTGCACCTGTGGGAAGTACACTCCACTTGCCATATTAAAGTACACTTGAGAAATTATCTTTATACTATGACGAAAAATTATTTGTTAAATATGATTCGGGATACGAATGATATAATCGCAAGAGAGGATATGGAAAGAACTGAACAGAATAATATTATTGATGATGGCTTACAAGAAAAACTTGAAGAAGAAAGGAAGTTCAGCTATTTACGTTGGGCTGTAAAGCAACTGCCAAGTTTCAAACGGGAGATTTGCCTGTTGAAAATATATAGGGGATTAAACAATCAAGAAATAGCGGATGAATTGAATATACCGATAAACACAGTCAAATGTTACTATACACAATCTTTGAAGTTACTGAAATATTATCTTAGAAATCATGTTGAATAGAGGCAGGGTTGTCAATATTCCCTTATTCCACAAAGAAATAACGTGAGTATGGCTGAAATGAAATTGACATACAAAAGAAATGCAGCCGTTATACACTTTTGAACATGCTCTGTGTCAATAGTACGTAAAAGATATTATTGAATCAAATTTATTAATTACTTAACGTACTAAAATGAGAAAAGGTATTTTGATTGTTTTAACTGTTTTACTGAGCACATCTTATATGATGGCTACTCAGAAAACAATGTTAGAGCGTAAAAAAGTAGAAAAGGGCTACGTCTTGACATCCGATGAGGAGGTCTCAAAGAAAGTGGCTACGGTTAAAATGAAAGGTGTTATTTTTGACAAGAAAACACAGGAAAGATTGCCGGGGGTAACATTGGTACTAAGCGATAATCCTTCGATTGGAACGGTTACTAATATGGATGGCGAATTTCAGATAACGGCTGTCCGAGGATCTAAATTGAAAGTGTCCTATATAGGATATGAAACTCAACTGCTAGCTGTAAACCCTGCTGACAACATTAAGGTAGAGCTTGACCAAGACAATTTCAAACTGGATGAGGTTGTAGTAACTGGGCAAGGTGCAGAAGTACAGAAACGGCGTTTATCATCGAATGTAACGACAGTCAATAGTAAAGAACTGGAACGTATGAAGCAAGGGCGAATCGATCAGATATTGCAGAACTCCCTACCTAATGTGCAAATTACGATGGCCAGTGGTCAAGCTGGTACCACTTCATTAGTTAAATCAAGGGGGCTGTCATCTGCCTATTCTAATTCTACTCCGGTAATTTATGTAGATGGAGTACGTGTGGATAATATGAATACGGGAGCCACCTTAAATAACTCTTTAAGCGGTAATAGTGCCGTGACTGGCTCTATAGGTGATATTCCTATGGAAAACATTGACCACATAGAATATGTAACAGGCGGTGCAGCTACTACACTTTACGGTTCAGATGCTGCCAACGGGGTCATCCAGATTTTTACTAAAAAGGGAACAGAGCAAAAGATTTCTTTTTTTGCTGAAACCCAGTTAGAGGCGGATGTGGCTTCTTCACAATTTTATCATTTTAAACGTACAAAAGAATTGTTGCATCAAATAGGATTTACTCAAAAATACCGTATCGGCTTTGATGGTGGAGCTGAAAAATATGGCTATAGTTTTGGAGCGAACATGAGTAATAGTACCGGTACTCTGATAAAGGATGGGAACGAAGACCGTAAGTATGACCTACGTTTCGGCTCAAGAGTGAAATTCAACAAAGTTCTTGAGTATCAGAATTCATTTGGTATGGTGATACAGGACTTTGCCCGTAGCCGTAACGGCAACCAAGGTGGATATACAGGATTGTGGTTTACGGAAGGTGCAGCCGCAACTAATTTTAAATATACAAATACTGAAGGTAAGCAAGTAAACTATGGAGCCGATTTGGATGCTTTGGATGATTATGCTTTTGCCCAAATGAAATCTTTTGTAAACACAGCTGAAGCATTACAGAATAACCGGGAATCTGTGAAACGTTTCCAAACTTCACAGTCTTTAAGTTATGCCCCGTTAACCAATCTTACTTTTAAAGGCATACTAGGAGTGGACTACCGTCTGAATAATAATAAGAACATCATTACCAATGAATATCTGATACACACCCAGCAAAAGCCGGAAGGTACGTCAGACGCGGGAAGTATTTCTAATTTTGACCGTAATTATTTCGGTTTGACTATCGATATAAATGGACAATACAAATATCGTTATAAGGACATCTTCAGTCTGATTTCTACAGCTGGTTTCCAATTTTTTAGCACATACGACCACCAATCTGTTTATAATGGTACCAATGTGCGAGATGGTGCGCAAATAGTAGCAGGGGCAGGAACATTGACTTCCAATGAATGGCTGAGTTATCTATATAACTATGGTTATTTTATTCAGGAGAATATCGGCTTTTTGGATCGTTATTACATAGATCTGGGACTACGTTCGGATTACAACACAGCTTTTGGTGACAATGTAGGTTGGCAGTATTATCCGAAAGTGGGAATTTCCTATGTACTTTCCGAAGAACCTTTCATGCAAAGTTTTAAAGAAAGTAATTTTATTAACAATGTACGTATTTTGGCAAACTATGGTGTGGCAGGTAGCTATCCGCCAGCCTTTGAATATCAACGCACAGTAGCTTTCAATTCATTTCAAGGACAACAAGCCGCTTCTTTCGGTAAATATGGAAACCCGGATTTGGCTCCAGAAAAGAAACATTCTTATGAAGCGGGTTTTAATGCGGTTCTTTTTAATCGTATTTTAAATCTTGGTTTTACTTATTATTATGCTTTAACTAAAGATGCCCTTTTCAGTATTCCGTCTCTTCCCTCATCAGGACAGTCGGCCAACTATCTGTCTAATGTAGGGGAAATTGAGAACAAAGGTATTGAATTGAGTGTAGGATTACAACTGGTAGATACTAAAGACTGGAATGTTCGCTTGAATGCATCATACAACACCAACCATAACAAGGTTCTGAGTATCGGTAATGCAGTACCATTTGCTATTGGTGGCTTCTCGTCAAGAACAGTGCAAACTGTAGTAGCTGAAGGACAGCCGGTAGGTTTCATCCGCGGTTACAAAGCTGTACTGAATTCGGATAACTCATTAAAAGAAATTCTTCCTTTACAGAATTTAGGGTCCACACTCCCTACTGTATATGGAAACTTCTCTCTTTCTGCAAGCTATAAAAATCTGTCTTTGATGATTAACGGTGATTATCAATACGGAGCATACGTACATTCGTTCGACCGTCAATTCCGTTTCTCCAAAGGATTAAAAGACAGTGCAATACCGGAAAAAGCTTTGGAAGGATTAGATCAAGGTGCCAATTGGTTAAATTTCACAAACTTTTTCGTAGAAAAGTCGGATTTTGTGAAAATTAGGAATATTGGGATTTCCTATGACTATAAGCCTGAAAAGTATTTGAAGAACATCAATTTTGGTTTTAATGTCTATAACCCGTTTGCTTTTACGGCTTCTTCTGTAGATCCTGAAGCAGCTTTGGCAGGAGCTCGTTCTCAAGGTGCAGTAGCCGTAGGTGGACTAAATTATTCTTCATACTCCACTCCTCGGCAATATGTAGGTTCTATTCGTATCTCCTTCTAAAAATGTCCAACTCTTAATGAAATAATAAAAATGAAGATAAAAAACTGTATTCTGTTAGGGGCTTTAGCCTTATCATGCGCATCATGCGAGCTGTTGCAGCCCAATGACATTATCAATCCTAACGTGGACGAAAAGACGTTCTTGCAGACCCCAAATGCAATGAGTACTTGGGTAAATGGAGCCAACCGTTCATTTGCCACCATTATAGGTACGTATGTGGAACTCATAGAAATACTATCTGATAATTACTTCAATAATTACAGTCAAAGCAGCAAAGTTTTTGATTTCCCTACAATCTTATACACAGATGTAGATGTCACAAACTTGCAACGCCATATTGGTACATTACGTGAAACCGCTATTCAGGGGTTAGAAGTGGTGGCTGCAGCCGATGCGACTACTACAGATGCTCAGCGTTTCAACCTTTATTATATAAAAGGTTTTTCTTATTTACTGGCAGGAGAGTATTTCCTTGCGCTTCCTGTTGAAAACGGAGGAGAGGTAAAAAGTTGGCAGGAAAATTTGAATCTAGCGATTTCCACCTTTACAGAGGCTTTGAACTATACTAATGATGCTGGTAAAAAAGCATTCATAAATACAGTGATAGCCCGCTCTTATTATAGGTTAGGAGACAAAACAAATGCTGTGCAATATTCAAATAATGCGTTAGCCTTGTCCAAGGACTTTGTAGAGCAGATTGAATATGATGGAGATAACGGTGTAGAAAGTTCTATACAAGGATATATCTACGGAACAAACTTTCAGCCGTTACCTCGACTTGATTTTCTTGATCCGAAATATTTTCAGAAGAACAGCGCAACTGAAGCACGTCCTATCTGTATAGCTAAAGCGGAAGAAGCTTATCTGATTCTGGCCGAAGCAGCTTTAGCTGATAATGATCTTAATGGAGCAAAAAGTATTTTGAAGGAATTGTTGGCACTTGTAAAAAAACGTCCGGTAGAAACCGATATTAACGACCAATTAGAAGGACGTTATAACGGAGGATACAAAGAATATCCCAACAGTTCCGAATACAAAGTAGCTGCTTCGGCTGAAGATGAACTAAGAAGTGGGTTAGTACTTGATCGTCAAATGCCCAATTTAATTTCTATTCCTTACATTTCAGGAACTTCTGTCACAGAAGCGATGATAGATAATCCAACCACAGTGGATAATTTACTGGAAATACTCTATCTCATGCGTCAGGAGATATTCATAGCAGAAGGACGGCGGGTAGCTGATTTAGGAATCCGGCTGCCGATATGTGAAACAGAAGCAGCAAACACTCCATCAGCTGCCAATTATACAACCGCTCAAATACCTCCCTTTATTCCTTTAAATCAGGAGATGGATGCCTTCGAAATGAATAAGGATACTAAAACAGTAGTTATTAAATACAATATGAATCGCGTTATCGTACAAAATAAATCTTCAGAATATGTGGCTCCTTTCTTTAACTAATCAAACGATGAAATTGAAAAGAAATATTTTAATGTTTTTATGTAGTTGTTTAATAGGCACCGCGACTGCTGCCGATCGTTCTAAACACGTCATTCTTATTACCATTGATGGAATGAGAACCGAAATGGTAACAGATAGTACAATGCCTTCACCCAACTTAAAAAGAATGAAGCGGGATGGATTGTTTGTGGAACGTATCAAAGGAATTACTCCGACAGCTACATACCCTTCACACATAACTATTGTGACAGGAGTAGAACCTGTTCAACATCGTATCTACTATAACTCTCCTTTTACAGAGAACAAACCAGGAAACGTAAGCTATTGGTATGCAGACTCTATCAAAGCAACTACAATCTGGGATTCTGCAAACCAAAACGGGTTGATCGTAGCCTCTCTCTTTTGGCCTGTATCTGTAGGAGCAAAATCTATTCATTATAATGTACCTGAATATTGGTCGGTAAAGCCCGTTGCTAATCAATTGGAATACATCAAGCCCTACTGTACTCCGAAAGGCTTTTTAGATGAATTGGAACGGGAAGCCACTGGAAAATTGAACCATAAAAATTTTAGTGCCGGTTCTATGGATAGAGATGCTCGTACTGCCGCAATGGCCAATTATATTATGAATACTTATAAACCCAATCTAATGACAATACATCTGATTACTACTGACTATGCCCAACATGCTACAGGATTGAGGTCTGACAGAGTGAGTGCAACAGTAGGAAGTGCCGACCATGCTGTAGGGTTGATTCTGGAAAATCTGGAACGGAATAAATTATTATACAATACTACCGTAATTGTATGCGGCGATCACGGCTTTGTGAACTATAGTAAAAGTATTGTTCCGAACGTATGGTTAGTGCAAGAAGGTTTGTTGAGTGAAAAACCTGGAGGAGAGTGGAAAGCTTGCTTTCATGGAGCAGGAGCTATGATGTTTCTTTATCTAAAAGACAAGAATGATCAAACTACTTTGAATAAAATTCGCAAAAAACTGACTTCATTACCAGATACGACCCAAGCATTATTCCGTATAGTAGAAAAAGAAGAATTAGGCAAGGTTGGGTGTGACCCAGAAGTGGCGTTTGCGTTGGAGCCCGTAAAAGGAGTAGCTGTTGCTACTGCTCGTACCGGAGCGGATGTTATAGAGAAGTTTGGAGGTAAGCATGGCTATCTATCAGGCATTGACCCTACGACATTAGTAGCATTTGGATGCGGGATTGAGAAAAAGGAATTACCAGTTATGAAACAAACGGATATAGCTCCTTTTATAATGAAGCTTCTGGGTATCGATTTTGGGAAATAAAGTAATATAGAAACAAAAGACTATTTGAAAATAGAAAGGTGAATTAGTCTTATTGATATTTGTAAGCTGAAACAGAGGTATTCCCCTATTTTTGCCTTGATTTTGGAAATGCAAGGTAAGAATGGGGGAATTTTCATATTTTAATCTATAAATGCATGTCTTTTAATTTTATCAGAACTTTTCTTGTTATTGCTAAAAGTTACTGACATAGCGTGTCAGTGGAATAAACTTCTTATATTCTTCAAGCCGTATTCTGTTTTCTACCTTTGTTACAAACAATTATGTAGTATGGCAAAATTATACATTAATAAGGACATTGTAGCTGATAGAGATAAACTGGAGAGTTGGTATTTGACCGGCGATGAAGGGCTTTCGTTTCCAGATATTCAATATTTTCTTTCATGGCTTGACCCGGCTGACCCTACAATCGACATTGAAATACATTCATGTGGTGGTGATACTGTTGAGGGGTATGCAATTTATGATGCATTACGTGCATCGGGTAAGGAAATTTCTTGTACTGTTGTTGGAAGATGTGCTTCTATGGCGACAATTATTCTACTGTCTGCACCGCTGGAACGCAGAAAGGCTTATCCCCATGCAAAGTTTCTCATTCACAAACCATATTTGGCAAAGTATGACGATGTCTTAGACCTTGAAACGATAGAAACCCTTAAATCAAGTTTGGAAACGGAAAAAGCTAAGATGTTAGCTGTCTATGTTGAAAGGACAGGGACAGAGCCAAACGTATTGGAAACTCAAATGAATAAAGAAACATGGTTTGGTGGAGAGGTTGCAAAACAATTAGGATTTATATCTGCTGTTCTTGTCCCAACTACAGCAAAAGGAATCGATTATAAACTTAATAGTAAAAAAATGAACAAAGAAAAACAAGTGACAGTGAAGCAATCTATCATTGATAAGTTGCTTGCCAAATGTGGCTATCAAAAGATTGAGGATATTCCAGTAATATCTATGGAGTTGACAGACGCCGAAGGTAATATACTGACGGTGGAACGTGAAGAGGGAGAACCGCAAGTCGGGGATGCCGCGTCTCCTGACGGTGAACATGTTATGCCTGATGGGAAGACTATCATCGTAACCGATGGAGTAATTACGGAGATTAAAGATCAGGAGGAAGAAAATGGTGATGAGGAGATTGAGGCTTTGAAGGCCCGCATTGAAGAACTTGAAGCGGAAAATGCGGCTTTGAAAGTTAACGCCCGTACAGTTGAGGACAATAAGATTCTGAATGCTGTAAAGATGGCAGGTGGGGAAAATTGGTTGGCGAAGCATTGCTCAACCTACAGGGTTTCTTTACGTGCCCAGACTTTTAAGACAACTGTTGATCCTCAGGCCAGTGCAGAGGAAACACCTATTCAGAGGAAGTTGAGAGAAGAAAGAGAAAAGCGAGCTAAAAAGTAAAGAAAGGAGATTTGAGTATGCCTATTTTGGATTTTTCAAAATTGACACCGGACAATCAGGCGGTGAAAGATTTGAAAGACTTGATTGAATTGACAGTCTTTCAGAATGAGGATATGGAGCGTTTTATGACGTTCATGCCTAAAGTGACCAATGGCAAGAAAGTTGGTTTTATTGGTGAAATGGAGGATGTGGGTATCGCAGGCTCTGGATGTGATCCTACATATCAAAAGGTGGCTATTGCTGCAGCCCAAAAGGTTTGGGAAATTGGTGATTGGCAAGTTCCATTGGAAATGTGTTATGAGGATTTGGAAAACACTATTGCTAAATATTGCCTAAAAACCGGTACTAATATTGCGGACCTTACTTCTACTGAGTATATGGATGGAATCGTCCTTCCGAAGCTAACGGAAGCAATGATGAAAATGTTGTGGCGCTTTACTTGGTTTGGAGATAAGGATGCTGCCAATGTTGAAGGTTCAGGGCAAATTACAGATGGTTTGAATGTTGAATTGTTTAAAACATGTGACGGTTTCTTTAAACGTCTGTTTGCTATATGTACAGCTAATGCTAGCCAGCATACTGTCATATCATCCAATGCTGAAGCATCTTATGCTTTGCAAAAATCCAAGATGAAAGAATTGGGTGCTGCAACTTCTATATTTGATGCAATGCTTGAAGATGCGGATAGTCGTATTTTCCAAAAGTCTGGACATGCAATTTTTGCTACGAAATCATTGTGTGATTCTTTATCTCGTGACGTGAGAGAAAAATATAAGGTTATTATGCCTTGGGAAGTTATTTTTGACGGACTTGAAGTAGGGGAGTATGACGGTGTTACAGTTGTAAAATGTTCAATTTGGGATCGATTTATCCAAGCATATCAGAATGATAAAACCAAATTGAATCTTCCCCATCGTGCTGTTCTGTGTTCTCCGGACAATCTGATGTACGGCTGTGAAGGTGATAACCCTATGTCAGACCTTGATATCTGGTTTGAAAGAAAATCCCGTAAGAATTATATCTATTCTACAGGTAAACTTGGTTCTATGATCGGCGAGGATAATCTGGTACAAGTTGCATATTAGGAAAGGAGGTATTTATGGGAGTATGCGATGATATTTTGAAGAAAGATATTTCTCCGTCTTGTGATGACCCGGTTGTACAAGGTTTGGAGCAGGAAGGTGTGATAATGAATCGTGCAGATGTAGACTTTGCTGCAACACTATTCAATTCTACCCGTAAGAATGTGATTGAGACACTAGCCATGAAGACGGGGAAGAAAGCATATAAAGTTATTGTACCAGGAAAGGCTCCATTTACAGGAACTACCACAGCTTTGGCTACTGGTACATATCGTAATTCATTCACAAACACTCTTGTACTTGTGATTCTAGCTAATGATCCGGATGTTTGTGCAGATATTATTGACGGCTTGGCTAACGGTTCTTACGTTGTAGTGTTGGAAAATAAATATAAGGGGTTACAAAAAGAAGCAAATCCGGGCGATGCCGCTTTTCAGGTTTTTGGATATTATCAAGGTCTTACAGCTACTACTATTGAAAACAATAAGTATAGTGAAGATACAGAAGGCGGATGGACCGTAACACTTGAAGAACAGAAAGCTCCAAAGTCAGCTTTATTTTTGTATAAAACAAGTTATGAAGCTACTAAAACTGCTATTAATACTTTAATGGCCGAACCGGCAGAGTAGAGGTATGACAGTTTTAGAAGTGGTTGATAAATTGAAAGAGTTGGGGGATAAACTCCCCCTCTCTTCTTCTGATAAATCAGACATTGAAGTAATGTATCATGAAGTCTTCGGACGAACTTTTATTAGAACTTCATGTGGTGATTGCTATCGTGATGCTGTGATTGAGATGTATTCATATTTAAAAAAATACGGAAAGATGAAAGAAAAATCAAATTATGCATTGAAAAATGGTGTTTTACTCCAGGCTGGCTTTGGGAGTGGTGAAATGTATACCAATGATAATCTAACTGATGAAGCGGCAGAAAGATTTCTTGCGGGAAATCCTAAAGGGATAGTTTTTTTTGCTTTAACGCCTTCTGATTGGGAGGAAAGGGTTGAAAAACGCAAGAATCCTGTTACGGTTTTGGATGAGATTTTAGTTTCAGAATTGGTGAAAGCTTTCCAAGTGGAAGGTGCGACTGTCAAAATTGTAAAAGATGCATTTAAAACCTATCAAATAGATGGAAAGAAGGTGACTTCTAAATTATTGGATGCCCATATAAAAAAGGCTCAATCCCTTTTTGAATTAAAACAAGAAACGGCAGAATAATAAATGACCTCACGAAACGATGAATGTAAATGATTTAAAGAAGAAAAGTAATAGGCGTGTTGATACGGGATATTTACGTAATCTTGGCATCCAAAGCTATGGTGATGATAATCTATATCCTCAACATTTAAGGAATATCATCGCTGCGAGTTCAACGGGTAGTGAATGTACGGAACGTTATGCCAATTTTATAGAAGGGAATGGTTTTCGTGAGGTCACTTTTTCTGAATATGTAGTTAATCGTCGTGGTGATACAGCAGATGATATCCATGCTTTTGTATGTAGGGATGTCGCAGATTATGATGGGATAGCAATACATGTAAACTATAATATGTTTGCTGATATAGTAGAGATACAGCATGTCCCCTTTGAGAATTGCCGTTTATTAGAGGAAGATGAAACCGGATATATTGCAAAGATTGCGGTTCATCCAGATTGGACAGGAAAGAAAACTCGTAAGGGTAAGGCTATTAAAGTTGTACAAGAGAATGTAGAGTTCATCGATGTTTTTAATCCTTGTAAAGAAGTGGTGTATGCACAGATTCGTGCTGCAGGGGGAATTGAAAACTATAAAGGACAGATATTGTGGATTAGTAACACTGGAAAATTTGTGTATCCTGTCGGAAGGGCTGACCGGGTGATTACGGAAATGAGTACGGATGAAGGGCTTGCAAATGTAAAATATCGTAATGTTCGCTGTAATTTTATGCCTTCTGGAATGATTGTTACCAAGAAAGGTGTTTCTTCGGTACATCTTGATGAAGAAGGGAATCCGATAAGAGAAGATAAGCTAAGCGAAGATACAGGCTTTTCAGATACCGTTATACAACTTCAAGGAGATACTAATGCTGCAAAAATATTGGAAGTAACTTTAGAATCTGATGAAGAAAAGCCGGAGTTTGTGGATATCAGCTCTAAAAATTATGATAAAGAATTTACTGTGACTGATGCCAGTGTGGTAGAACGTATTTATTCTGCCTTCGGACAAGAACCTTGGTACTGTATTCGTATTGGTAAGGTGGGCTTTTCCGGTGATATATTGGAAGATGCATTTGAGTATTATAACTCTATTGTATCAAAACAACAGCGAATGATTGAACGTGCTTTTCAGAAGATTTTTGAGCATTGGTATGAATCTGTTAATCCATCTAATGACTTTAGTGTACAACCTCTTAAATACGTAAGGAATGCAGCAGTATCTAATAACAACGGATGAAGTCTCTAAGCTAGCCCGTACGATGTCAGTGCATATCGATGCGGAAAAGATAGAGACATATATCAGGGAGTCGGAGAACATTGATTTGAAATTAGCTTTGGGGGATGCTTTACTTTTAGATGTAAAAGAACACCAAGAGAATTATGATGAGTTGCTTAATGGTGGTTCTTATGATGCAGGATATGGTGAAAAACGTTCTTTTGTAGGGTTGAAAACGGCATTAGCCTATTATACCTATGCTCGTATAGTGAAGAATGGGGATGGTAATGTTACCCGTTTAGGATTTATGAATAAGGATAACGAGTATTCTTCACGTCCGGATTTTAAAGAGAAGCTCATGGCCTATAATGATGCTTTTTCTGTAGCAGACCGATACTTAAAAGAATGTGTGCGCTATTTGAATGACAATAGGTACTCTTTCCCTTTATATAGGGGAAATGGGGGACTAACAGCCAATCGTGTGACGTGTAGAGTTTTGGGTGAATAATGGCAGATACTTTTGATATATTAAGGAAACTAGCTTTGCAAGTGCGTAATGCTACCCTTGCAGGAGAGAATAGCGCTGAACGTGTAGGTCGTATTCTTGTGGGGGTATTGGATTTGTTGTCACAATTTTCTTTGGATGAATTGACGAAAATCTTTCTCCGTAAAGATCAACCGGACCAGGCATCTTTTCTTGTATCTTTTTTGGCAGGTGCAGTGTTCGGTAAGGCAGGTTTTGCTTCCGGACTGACTGGTTTTGGTGCCAAGATCGACGAGAACGGTAACGGCGAAATGGAAAGCCTTATTCTCCGTAGATTTCTTGAAGTTCCAGAGTTACGCTATAACCGGATATCTGTCACACTCGGTGATAAGTGGAATGCTCCGGGAGCGGGTATTATCGAGCAAATAGAACCTGATATAGACGGGGACGGTAACTTACAGATGACCGGAACCGGATATCTGAAGCTTGAGGAAGGAGAATACGGTGCTATTGATGTAGGTGACATTTGCATGGGTATCTTTCACAGTGAAAAGGCAGAAGATAATGCTACTGCAGACAGTGATGACAGTTGCGGCAACTTTCAATATGCGGGTTTCTATACTTGTTATTTCACCATCACCGAAATAACCGGAAGTAACAACAAGCAATTCAGATACCAGCTTCGTCCTGTCAGCGAACGCTGGAAGTTGACTTTCCACCCATGCCAGGCTATGCACTTTGTCGGATACGGTAGCTTTACTAATGTTGATAGGCAGATGTCCACATACACCACGCGCACTTATACCCGTAGGCTTTGGAAACAGAATACTTGGGAAATATCGGCTGCTAACATAGCTTCCCAAAGTGGTGATTTGAGTAATCTGGCCGTTCATGGTCTGCAAATGTCCGGTTATTCGGAATATGTGAATAATGTCTATTTGACCGGAGTTATCAAACAGATAAAGCCCGATGGTACACCTGTTCTTACAGTCAATGACCGGGGAGCATGGACTACCGGTATGAAGTGTGATTTTTATGATCGTGTGTCATATGACGGTCGGATTTGGCTATGTATCAATGAGGACGGAACAAGTGCGATGCCCTCGAAAGATAATGTTGACTGGCTGCTTCAGGTGGATAAGGGTGCGGATGGAACTTCTTTTACCATTAAGGATAAACTGGATGATATATCGCAGCTTCCGGCAGAAGGAAATTCTATTGGTGACGGGTATCTTATAGCCGGCCATCTTTGGGTATGGAATGGACAAACATTTGAAGACAAAGGAAGTATTCAAGGTCCGGCCGGACAAAGTGTAAGCGTTCTCGGAAGGTGGCAGACTGGTATGCATGTCCCTTATTTAGGCATCGTAAAGATGGGGACGGCCACATGGATGTGTACAGTTCCTGCAGGAACTGATAATCCTCCGATGTGGACTATTACCGATAAGGACGGTAACCGATTATTGCAGACACAGGACGGCGGGAAAACGTATGGCTATATATTGACCGGAACCGAGAATTCCACCGAGTATATAATGATAGCTCAGGATGGTACGGATGGTATACCTGGTACACCTGGCAAGGATGGGAAAGTACTCTATACATGGATACGTTATGCTGATGACGCTCAAGGTAACGGAATCAGCGACAGTCCCGTCGGAAAAAAGTTTTTAGGGTTAGCTCATAACAAAGAAACCTCAGTAGAAAGCAACGATCCAAAGGATTATCAATGGAGTGATATCAAAGGAGAAGATGGTATCGGTACTCCGGGAGAAGACGGTAAGACTTACTACACTTGGGTCGCATACTCTGATAACGCCGACGGTAGCGGTATGTATCAGCAACCTAATGATACCACAAAGTATATTGGCATTGCTGTAAATAAAGAAACTACTACCGAAAGCACCAATCCGGCTGATTATACATGGAGTAAATTCAAAGGTGAGGACGGTAAACAGGGGGATAGTGTCAGTAACCATGGCCAGTGGCAGACGAGTAAGCATATTCCATATCTGGGTATTGTCCGTATGGGAAATGCTACGTGGCAGTGTACGGTTCCTGCAGGTACTGATAATCCTCCGATGTGGACTATCACCGATAAGGACGGCAACCGATTATTACAGACACAGGACGGTGGGAAGACTTATGGGTATATTCTGACCGGGGAACTCAATACAGCCGAATATGAACTTGTTGCCCAGGACGGTACGGATGGTGAAAACATTAAAGGTGATCCGGGCATACAAGGTTGTATCATTCGCAAAGGAGAATGGAAGATTGGCGTAGAATGGCGCAATGATGAGTCACTCACTTCCGGCACAAGATATCTTGATGTAGCCCTTGTGAGAGACGGCCAAGTTGCCACTGGTTGGAAGGCGTACAAATGTAAAACTACCCATACGAGTTCGCTTGCCAATGCTCCGGGCAATTCTACCTACTGGGAAGAATTCGGGCTTAATACGACAGCTATCTTCACCTCACTTATCATTGCGAAGGATGCGCAGATTGATTTTATGCAGGGGAATCAGCTGCTTATTAAGAAGGATGATGGAGCAGTAACAGCGGGACTTAGCGGAAGCCAATCCGGTGAGAAGATACGGATGTGGGCCGGAAGCCCCACTCCTGATAATGCTCCTTTCCGGGTTACTGAAGGCGGGAAAGTACATGCTGAAAATGCAGAAATAACCGGAGAAGTCAATGCTACGAGTGGTACTTTTAAAAATATCAAATCACCCAATAACTCCTTTGTTATCAAAGAAAACGGAGATATAGAAATTACCGGCAAAGTATCTACATCGGTCAATGGAAAACGTATTGTGATTGATTCTGCAACGAACAGCCTTAGAATGTATGGCTCAGATGATTTGTTAGTGGGTACTATGGATTTTATAGATCATGACGGAGGAACATATCCTCGTATGCAATTGACTCAGTATGCTTCTGGAAATCCAAGATACAATGTATTAATAAGACCTCAACTTATAAATGTTTCAGAAAATAATGGCAATGATTTTTATGATGTCATGATAAATACATCTGGAATAACCTTTTTAAAGAATAATGTGATAACCAAATCTTATCCTAATAGATAATTGATATGAAAGTATTTTATGAAAGTAATTTAGCAAAGTGGCTGTTGTGGCAAGGCTACAGTACCATCACTTTAGGTTGTTTCGTTTTCACGAAGAAAACGAAGGAGGAAATGAAGCAGCGGGTTCTTAACCATGAAGCCATCCATGTGAGGCAATGGGAGGAGTGCATGATTGCTTCAGCGATTCTGTTGACGCTTGTTATGCTCCTTACAGGGTTCAATGTGTGGGTGTATCTATTGTGCCCGTTGTGGTTCTATCTGCAGTACGGGTTGGAATATGTCGTTTCTCGTGTTTACCATTTTTTCAAAGGTGTACATGGAGCGGATGGGAACAAAATATCGTATGGGAATTCAGCGTTCGAAATGGAGGCAAAATCCAATGAAATGATAGACGGATATCTTGATGTGAGGATGCCTTTTGAATTTGCGAGATACTACGGAAAAATATGATTTTTAATTTACAAAAACGAGATAATAATTAATTGTTAAATTGGGCTGATTTTCATGGCAGATTTGACGCCCCTAAAAAGTACAAAAGTATGGCAGACAAGAAGATGAATGAGTTTCAGCAGGTGACAGATGCAAATTATGTATATGTAGAAGATGTGAACGGTGGTCAAGCTAAAATGACATTGAAAGACTTTAATAGCAACCTTCCACGCAATTTATGTTGGGGTGGGATATTAAACAAAGGGGAGACTGTTGAATTAAAGGCTGAATATAAATTGATTTACGTATGTGAAACGTCGAAACATGGAGCACAAGCAATGTTCTCGACCGGATATGGAACTATTATGAAATTTTCAGGATATGATATGTGGACAACCGATGATACTGATGAACGTTTCTGCTTATTGAGTACAGGTGATGCTACGTTTTTGCTTAAGAATAATTATATAGACGGATGTTCGTTTCAGGTATATATCTTATAGAATTATTGCTGGGTACTTAGTCCCAGCAATAAACTATTATGATATGAAAGATATTTTCCTCCACGAAGTCCACTGATTATAATTTAAAAACCTTACAGAAATGCTGTTCTCGGTAATATTAAAATATATTTGAGATATATAGTTATTACTGCAAGAGAGTACTAACAATACGGCCTCTCCAACCGTTCCTGCAGGTCTATTAGTAACAGTATTCAATGTGGATGTATTAGAGTGCCCATATACTCCATTTCTTTTATAATTATTCAGATCGTCATTCTCTTGAAATCCCTTGTAACCAACTACATCACCTTGATCTATGAGTTTACTTATCGGCAATAAAACACTGTTATTTCCTTTTATAGCCCTCAAATAATCCACAGAATCAACATTGGACATTTCGTTTTCTCTCTTATCTGCCATATACCTTTGTACATTTTAGGGGCACAAGATATGACAGAAGACATACATCTATGTAACTATGCATTACTTAGTAAAAGAAATTAGCTTCCAAGAAGTAGAACTGTTGTTTTGAATAATTCTAAAAAATAAAGATGTACCCAAATAATCAGACTTTAATTGTATCTGATATCCTTTAACACCAAATGATATAAAAGGCCCATTGACACCTGTATCATCGACACTGTTCAAGGCATATCCAAATGAATTTTCGACTTCATCAAGAGTAATGTCTCTTGATAAAGTACCCACATTGATTAATGTGTTATTCTTAATAGCACTCTCTACGCTAATAAGCCCGCTATTCACTCCTTTAACAGCTCTCAAATAATCAATATTGTCAACCACCTGCATTTCGTTTTCCATTTTATCTGCCATATCTCATAGATTTTAGGGGCAATGAATATGGTACAGAAAGCATGTACAGGCATTTACATGAAAATCAAGTAAAAGATATTTGCCTCCAGTCCGTCCACTGATCCCATTTTCCATTATTATACAATAATGTCCTATATCCAATATTACTATTGAATACACTAGTCGAAATTTGTATAACAGCACCATCTAATGCGAAACACAATAATATTCCAGTATTATATCCGTTTATTGTATTACCTGTTGTATAAAATACACCATTTTCTTTTAAATCATTAAGATCTCCATCAAAAGTTCCTTTCATTTGAAATAATAAAGAGAACAAATCACCCTCCTTAATTTTCCCCTGGGAGCCATCTGCCAGTTCTACATATACATACGGTGCATCACTTACCATCTGGAATGCATTCATTGGAATATCATGCTTCTCTGCCATACTTTTGTACTTTTTAGGGGCAGAAGATACGGCAAGAAAAGTTACATATAAATTAGCCTACTCTTAGATAGTAATTTTTTTGATGTTTGCTATTACTTTTTGACCACTATTATTTTTAATATATAACACGCCCTCATTTGCTTTTCTCCCGAATAATATTTTTAAATCGGTGTTTGCAACAAAGCTTCCAAAAAAATTTGAATCAGGCGTAGTTATAGAGTTGTGGCCATAGGGACCGATAATATATAAAGCTATATACGAGTAATAAGATATATACACAATATATAGACCATTATCTGTTGTCTCAAGACTTAGTTCTTGGCCGTCTATAAGTTCGTAGACATACCGCTTAAATCCCATCGCATCCATTACCTTTGTCAATGTCGGTGATATGCTGTTACCATTTGTATCCAATCCACGCAACCTTGCCGGAATGCCATCACCCATCGCATTTTCTTTCTTGTCCGCCATACCTCATACTTTTTAGAGGCAAAAGATTGGATAAGAAATGAAATAGGCAATTTATACCCGTCAGATTAGGTAAATGTTATAGACTAAATTCGGCACATACGCCTCCCTTTGTCCGATACCATAATTTATGTTCTCCTACTGTTACAGGAAAGAAAAAAGTTGTCGAAGCCGAATCTATATTCACTCTTAACCTTATAAAAATGCCTGCTGTATAAGCGGGAGCATATTGACCGGAGGAATCTTGGACATTATTGTAATATCCATAGCCACTGTCTAAATCATCATAGTCACCTATCACATTAGTAGCGGAATTTGGAAGGACCATTTCTTTTAATACCCTACTCAGAAAAGTATTCCTCTCAATCTTCCCTTGGCTAATATCTGTATCTTCACCGTATAAATACGCCACATTCGTCAGTATTTTAAACGCGTTCATCGGTATATCTTGTTTCTCTGCCATATCTTTGTACATTTTAGGGGCAAAGAAAATGAATGAAAAGCAAGAGGTTGAATATGTGTGTTAAATTAGGTAAGCGTTATTGACTCCCAGCCGCTCCAAGATGAGGTGTAGTATCTATAATACCTTTTCCCTGTTGTTACTTCGATGTACTCTTGATAATGATATCCGTCTCTATTAAGTACCATGAGTATAGCTCGATAATTAGATTCCGGTGGCCTATTCTGAGTGCTTTCGTCCACAATATATAATCCATTTTTAGAGAAACCAGCATAAATATTGCAGTCTTCTATGGCTTCATTGGGGTTATTTTTCAAAAATGAATATCCCAATTCTGCTCTGAGCAATTCCATAAAATCACTCTTTTTTATCCTCACCTGTGAACCGTCAGCTGCTTCCGCATACACATATTCCGCATCTACCACCTGTTGAAACTCATTCATTCGTTTCTCTGCCATATCTTTGTACATTTTAGGGGCGTCTGATATAAGTTTTGTCTACACAGATACTATCCTTACTTTTACGACAAAAATGATTTACGCATACATTCGTGTTAGTACGGACAAACAAACTGTCGAAAACCAACGATTCGAGATTGAAAAATTTGCTCGTATCAGAGAGTTAAATATTGATAAGTGGATATCCGAAACGGTATCAGGAACAAAGTCTGCAAAAAAACGAAAACTCGGTTCCCTTATTAAAAAGTTAAAGAAGGGGGATACATTAATAGCTTCGGAAATCAGTCGCCTCGGTCGTCGATTAATGGAGGTCATGTCTATCCTAAACACACTTATGCAAAAAAATATCACTGTTCTTACCGTAAAGGAAAAGTATGAATTAGGTAACAATATACAGTCTCAAATTCTTGCATTTGCTTTCGGATTGTCCGCACAAATTGAACGTGATCTGATTTCACAGAGGACGAAAGAAGGTCTTGCCCGACGTGTAGCTGAGGGGCAAAAATTAGGACGATGCAAAGGCGGTCGTAACTCACATTATAAGCTTACGGGGAAAGAACCTTTAATAAAAACTATGCTTGAATACGGCTATTCTAAGGCAGCTATTTGTCGGAAGCTGAAATGTAATCCAAAAACACTTGATGATCATTTATTAAGGATGGGTAGCTCTGATTAAAGTACCTTTGCTTATAATCTGGATATTGTGGGTAATTAACGTTGTCATCGGGTTCTTTTTATGTCCTTTTTCGTGGAAGCGTAGCTTGGTAACTTTGCATTGACATTCCATGTCAGTGGAATATCTTTAATTGATGAAATGTTTGCTAAAGGCTTACTTATTTTTGTGATATCTGATAATTAATTAAATAAAAGGAAAGATGAAAGGATTAGATGAGTTATTCGTTGTGGCGTGGATGTTATTCGGTATTTTGATGACTCCGCTGTTTTTTATCGCATTTGACTTATGGGCCGGAATACGAAAGGCCAAGCAGAGGAATGAAAAGATTTCCAGTGATGGCTGGAAACGTACTGTCAACAAAGTAGCGAGGTATTACAATGCGTTGTTGGCGCTTGTGGTAGTTGATGGTATGCAGATGGCAGGTGTTTGGTATTTGGATAACTATTATGGGTATCATATACCGGTTTTCCCGTTTATAACCTTGTTAGGAGCTTTTGGTGTAGCTGCCATTGAGGTGAAGTCCATCTATGAGAAAGCTGAAGAAAAGGAACGCAGGGAGATGAAGCAGGTGGCAGCATTGGCTGCAGAGATTGCGAAGCATAAGGCTGACCCTACTGAGATCGCTAAGGCTGTAGTGGAGTATATGAATAATGGTAAGGAGGATAAGAAATGAAAGTCTTGATTGACAACGGGCATGGTAGTAACACTCCTGGCAAGTGTTCTCCGGACGGGCGGTTGAGAGAGTATGCTTATACTCGTGAGATAGCTGAACGTCTGGTGATGGAGCTTAGAAAGAACGGAATTGACGCTGAACGTATCGTCAAGGAAGAAATTGATGTTCCATTGGCAGAGAGATGCCGTAGAGTGAATGAGTATAAAGCTTCTGAAGCTATACTTGTTTCTATTCACTGCAATGCTGCCGGCAATGGAAGTGATTGGATGTCTGCCCGCGGTTGGGAAGCATGGACCAGTGTTGGCAAAACAAAGGCTGATAAACTGGCTACTTGTCTGTACGAGGATGCTGAAAACTGTTTGCCGGGAATGAAAATGCGCAAGGATATGACAGATGGTGATCCTGACAAAGAATCACAGTTTTACATACTGAGGCATACGAATTGTTCGGCTGTTCTTACTGAGAATCTGTTCCAGGATAATAGAGAGGATGTGGAGTTCTTGTTGTCCGAGAGAGGTAAAAGGACTATTGTCTCGCTTCATGTGTGGGGTATTATGAAATATTTGGGCTTATGAAAAAGTTGCTTTGGATATTAGTTGTATTATTAGCAATCGCTTGTGTGGCGGCTTGGTTCCGTCCGCACGAGCCTTTGCCGGTAGAAATACGTACCGAGACGAAGATACAGACGGTTGTCAAACTTGATACGGTTCTTATCTCTAAACCGATAGCGGTCTTTTGGCAGATATTACCGAATGATACTATACGTATAGGTGATACTTTGCTTCATCGCAGAAAGGTTGTGTATGAAGATAGTCTGTATCGTGCGGTGGTGAGCGGATATGTAGACCCACGGCTGGATAGTATGACTGTGTATCCGAGGACGGTTTATCAGACGGTGACGAATGACGTCTATCACCCGGTTTCCATCAAGTCGAAGAAGAAGCGTTGGGGATTAGGGTTGCAAGCCGGTTATGGTTATCCGGGCGGCATGTATATAGGCGCAGGAATAAGTTATAATCTATTTGTATGGTAAAATGTAAAAAAATCTTGCTTATTAGATAAGTGATTGTTGCCGATACAAGGTAGAGTGTTAAGTTCGTTTGTGATAGCTGTTACACAAAAATACTGAAAATGATGTGTAAAATGGATTATATATGCTATATTTGGGGCTAAGTTAATAACTTATAATTAAGGAGAAACAAAATATATTGTTTTCTGAATTGTTTTTATATAAGAAAATGAGTTGGTGGAATAACTTTTTTAGTAGAAAACGTCAAAAGATGCCCAATAGGAGTTTAGAGGATATAAAGAATGGCTGTAGGGTATTATTTATCGACGACCAAAAATTTAAGTTGGTAGATAGACTAAGAGATAAAGACGGTTGGAAGAATACCGTATGGATTAAGGATGTAGATAGTTTATCTCAAATGGAAGTGTTGGATGCACATATTATTTTTGTAGATATACAAGGTGTCGGTACAAAAATGGGCTATTCAGATGCAGGGCTAGGGCTAATTGTTAGTATTAAAAAACAATATCCCAATAAGAAGGTAGTAATGTACAGCGCTGAAAGTCAAGGGAAAATTGATTCATTTCATAGTGCGGCAAATCTTGTTGATTATCGAATAAGGAAAACAGCAGATCAATATGAATTTAGTAGTATTATTGAACATTTGGCAAAAGAGGCTTTTTGTTTGGAAAATTGTATAGTTCGGATAAAAAGAATTCTTTATAATGAATATAATATATCAATGAGTGAAAATGAGATAGAACGGAAACTTAATAAAATTTATCCGAAAGATTTTACGGAAGATAAATTAGCTTCTGCGTTTAATATCCAAAATGCAGCTTCTATAGCAAGTATATTGCAATTATTTACCAGTATGTAAAAATGCTATGATCACATATTTTCATTTTATCTCTCAAAATAATGTTATTTTATCTAATGTACCTCGAACACTATATTCGGAAATAGATAAATGTAAAGCTGAGAATATGTTTTGTACATGTCCAATTTTAAAAAAAACTAAGAGACATGGAAAAAAAAATACCGATAGTGGTTTTGTATATTTGTGTATATATGATGAGAATATTACAACTCAACAATATAAGCGTATTTTAGATATATTGATATTAGTCTATAATCAGCTTTGTAGAATAGGCGATTGTGAAACGGAAGAAGCTCGTTCTAAGGTGCTTAGACATAATATAAATAATTATAATGCTAAAATTCAAGATGAACTAGAGAGTATAATTCCACAAGAATCTATTGCCAAAAAAGATTGGAAAGAAACAATTAATATTATAAAAGAGGATATACAAGATAATCCAGAAACGACAGCATTTACTTTATTCCGGATTCTAAAGAATATAAAATTAATTAATGCTGAAATGAATGTGTTTGATTTAATTAATTCTAACATTGAAGAGTTAGATTTACAGAAACATTCTATTCATAAGGTTGTTGGTATAACTTTACAACCTTTTTTTCTTGATTTTATTCAAAATAGCAATCATATAAATATTGGAAATTGTTATGAAGATGTTTTAATTGATTATTCAACTTTTTCTGTCGTATTGGGTCACATATGGGATAATGCCTCAAAATATATGGGGATAGAATCAGAATTAAATATTCTGTTTCGGTCGGATTCAACATCTGTTATTATTGAAATATCAATGCAAAGTTTATATATAGAAGAAAGTGAGGCTGAAGCTGTTTTTATGAAAAATTATTCAGGCACATGGGCTAATAAAGCTAGTTTGAATGGGTATGGAATAGGCATGTATTATGCTAAAAAGCTAACAGAAATGAATGGTGGAAGTATAGTTCTTCAGCGGGGTGATTTATCCTATATGATAGGTGGACTTCCGTATGCAAATAATAAAATTATAATAAGGCTTCAAAAATATATACCATGAGCAGAAGGGGTGGCTGAATAGTCGCCCCTTCTATTTTTTGCATATTGGAAAGAATTTGACTATCTATCTGAATTTATATCTCTAAATGGGAAGTATTTTCCACCTATCATGGATATGCCATTGACGACGTTGTTGTCCGTTTGGATGCCTATAAACTGTGGCAGTGTGCCGAAGTGGCAGAACTATCCACAGACCTGTGGCGTGAAGCGGCACTGCAATGCCGCGCATGACTTCCCGTCGAAATACTCGTGCTCGACCTTGATGCGGTAGATTATGCGGTAACTGTCCATATCCTTTTATTTTTTGTCGTTACATTTTTATAACCGGCTTGCCTGACGTTCTGCCACCGGCGGTGATGCTCTCTCCATCGATGCTCAGGCGGCGTATCTTGCATACTGCGGATGGGTAGTATTGCCCGCCCAGCAGCATCCAGGCATTGTTCATGTCCTGTGTGGAGATATTCACCATCTCTATCGTATAGTCCATTCCTTCTACAGTGAATTTCGGCATGGACTGGATGAATTGCATCGTGTCCGAAAGCAGGGACAAAGATTCGGCATACTGCCGCTCGTCGAAAACTGCCGCCAGCATGATGTTCAGGTTCAGCAGTAAGGGTGGCTGCATCCGGGCATATCTTCCATCTCCGATGCGTTGTATGGGGGTGGAAATACCGCCGGAAGTCTCACGTTCCACGTTCAGCAGAGCCACCACCATCTTATTGGGGCGTTCCTCCTTGGCGCTACCTATCATTCCCACAGTTGCCAGCCCTTCGGGGCGATGATAGAAGCGGGACAGGTATTCGTCCAGCTGCTCAGCATAATATGTCAGTATTTTGCGTATCATTGTTTATTTGTTTAAATTATTGATGTTTATTGTATAAGTTTCAAAGATAAGAAAATAAGAATAGATTACAATAATGCCCTATATAAAAATCCCCGTAGCGGCTCAACTACGGGGATGGTGTCAAATAACAGAGTATCAATATGAGATACTAAGTGAGCCTATTTTTTTAGAAATGTCCTGCAGGGCATTGTTGAATGTCTGTAATTCTTCTTGTGTAAAGCGTGCCGGTTTTCCGTTTACCAAATTGCCGTTTAATCTCTGATACAGCCATGATCTACTTCTATTAAAGTATTTCTTCGCAAGATAGCTTAGAGAGACTATTTCGGCCACTTCTTGCAGCTGTAGTTTGATTGCGCTCTCTTCTACAACATCCAGTTTCTTATCAATGTTCTGTAAGCGCTCTGATACAAAGTTGGCAATAGCTTTCTTGTCTTCTTCCGAATTGTACTTGGCTGCTATTTCTGTCATTTTGGTATAGAACTCTGGAGAGTCTGTACCAAGTAGTGGCTTTAATGCCAGTAATTCATCTTTCAGTGCCATATATTTATTTTTAGTGCCCTCTCCGGAGAGAGGGGCTTTGTTTTATTTCTTTTTTTCTAACTCTTTTAAGATTTTGTCGATTGTTAGTAACCGGTCTAACCTTTTGTCAATCTCTTTTTCTTGGTTTGTTCCGGTAACTTCGGCGATAAACCTTAGTTGATCTAGTTCTTTTTTGAGAAATGCTCTTTGTATAAGCAAATCCTTTTTAATTTGTTCGTTACTCATGTTGATTACTTTTGTTATTTGACATTACAAAGATAATAATCTTTTGGTTATTATACAAACATTGCATGAATTATTTTCGCTATCTCGTATATTTTTTCCATATTTGCAATGCGTTACATATTTTGATTTGCGTTGGGTGATAACCTGACCGTTGGGCTACTGGTGATTGATTTTGCCAGTAGCTTATTAATATACGGTTCCGACCCCCGTGAGATAGCTTAATGGCATCCTGTATCCGACGCAAGTAGATATGTAACGCAACGGGAAAGCGGAACCGTTCTTTTTTCCGCTCCTTAATCCGTTGCATTATGGGTAAATCTAAATCCCCCTCTCCCAAGCTAACAAAGGTTTTCATTGGCTACGGTCACTATCAGCTAACAGTCACATATTCCGATTGCGTGAAAACCGCCATAACGGGAAATATGGAGTTAATAGACCGTTTAAACTCTGATATAGAAAAGGAGAGGGAAGAAGCTACTGCCGAAGCAATAGCTTTCGTTCAGGAACAATCACTTTAAGCTGTCGAAGATTTTCCTCATTGCATCATCAGCGTGTTTTCGCATCACTCGAAAATAGTTGAATATAGGGCGGTTCGTTTTCATTGATTGGCCGATACAATATTCAAGAATTTCTAAGGATATACCTAATTCGAATCCATGCTGAACGAATGATTTACGTGCAGAATAATAAACCACATGCTTTCTTATCCCTGCTATTTGGGTGAGTTCTTCCATTTTGCGTGATACAACAGAATAACATTGCCCGAATGTTTTGTACTTACCAAAAACAAGTTTACCATTCTTCTGCATATATTTGTTTATGATTTCCCTTGCTTCCGGCTGGACGGAGAATGCCGTTTTGCTTTCACCACTTTTTTTGTTTTTTGTTTTTCGCCGGTAATATTCTATCCATTCTTTTCGGAAATCAATATCAAGCATATCTACAAGATTGATACCACCCAGATAATAACTTAGCATGAAAATATCACGTACTACTCCGATATTGTATTTAGGGATTTCCATATCTCGGATCGCCTTTATTTCATCAATGCTAAGGTCTAATTCGCGGATATTGGCTGATGGCATTCTACAGAACTCAAACGGCTCTACTTCGTATCTGACCATATTATGCTTCTTGGCATAGTTGATGATTACTTTGAGCAATGTAAGGTAGATTTTTATAGTGGTAGGAGAGAGCCGCTTGTCTTCAAGGTCCATTTCAAAATGCTTGATGTTTCGAGGGGTAATCATTGAAAGTAGCAAATCACCTTGTGACTTGATGAATGATTGGCATGCCAAGCGATACAACTTTTCAGATTTGTTTCGTTTCTCCTCTGCAAGTTCTGATAGATAAGATGCCATTGCAGAGGAAAACTTGGCATTGGTATAGTCTTTCTTTTTAATGATTATTTCCCGGAGCTCGGAACATGAATATACGTTCACATCATATATGTTGTCGATAACATTCTGATAATGGTTAAGTAGATTCCGAAGTTTCATGTTCATTGAAGCGGCTTCTGGATGATTGATAACTTGCCCCTCTTTGAATTGTGATAGGGTGTCAATAATGCAGTTTGTTGGAATATACCTGGTATTGGAATTATGGGCCAGTGATATTCTTACTTTGTGCTTTCCGTTGATAAGCACTTTTGCAGGTACGATACAAAGTTTAAGCGTTGCCATATTTTTGTTTAATAAAGTTGCGACAATTTGTTAGTAATAAAATCGGTGTCCGACAATCGTCCGACAATCAAATTTTGCAACCTGCTGCGAAATATTGGAGATACGCTTTTTCGTAAGTACTTGATATACCATAATGTAAAAGCACTTCCAACGTTCGCTTACGGAGGAAGTGCTTTA
>OHSF01000019.1_pt1 | contig 121837 bp, 103 predicted proteins | sample 1578551 | NCBI WGS metagenome assembly OHSF01 (sample SAMEA3879601, study PRJEB24766) | human gut metagenome | biome: human-associated habitat; feature: feces | place: USA | collected 1985/1987
TAAAGTGGCACGCGAGCTGGGTTCAGAACGTCGTGAGACAGTTCGGTCTCTATCTGTTGCGGGCGTAGGAAGATTGAGGGGTCCTGACTTTAGTACGAGAGGACCGAGTTGGACGAACCTCCGGTGTATCGGTTATGCTGCCAAGTGTACTGCCGAGTAGCCGCGTTCGGTCTGGATAAGCGCTGAAAGCATCTAAGCGCGAAGCCATCCCCAAGATAAGTCTTCCCTTGAGGGGCGTAGGAGACTACTACGTTGATAGGCTGCAGGTGTAAAGACAGCAATGTCAAAGCCGAGCAGTACTAATTACCCGATAGGCTTTCTTTTTCGAATCTTTATCTCATCTCCTGTACGTGTCAAATTTACCGGATGCGACGGATTATATATCGAAAAGATATATTCGCATAGTTCCGATATATTGGAGCAAAAGTTCTTTTAGGTGGTTATAGCAGTGAGGTTCCACCTCTTCCCATTCCGAACAGAGAAGTTAAGCTCACTAACGCCGATGGTACTGCGGTTTTCCCGTGGGAGAGTAGGTAGCCGCCTCTTCAAGGTCAGATCATTAGATCTGACCTTTTTTTATGTTTAGATTTTTACGGCCGGAGTTGCATGTCGAAAACGGACGGCCTTTAGGGCGCTCTGTTTTTTATTTCTTCCATTTTTTATGAAATCCGCAGTGGCTGCATGTCAACTCGTAAGTGTTGTTTTGGACGGAGAGGAGATGCAATGAAATATTATGGCACTTGGAGCAGCGCAGTGTCGATAATAACAGTTCATATTGCCTGAACAGGAGGATATTAATGCTGCTCACGGCGATGCATGACAATCCGAACCAAGGATTCTGGCAGGCAAATGCAAAAAATAATCCGCCTGCCATTATCAAAGAAAGTACAGTCAGTCCGGATAGGCGGATGATCCTGTTCTGCATGTGTTTCGAGAACCAGAGCGGCAGTGTGGCGCAAATACTGACTGTTGCAGGGACGAAACTGATGCAGATTAGCAGTAGATAGCTATTCATAATATCAGTCAGCCGGTCCCTCGGCGTATGTAAGTGGGGATAGTGGGATTGTATCATAAAAAAACGTGGGACAAAACTCATATATTTGCTTTTCGAGGTCTTAGGAAACCATGTAGTACAAATATAGAATGAAGCCCACGTTGGAAACGTGAGCGTCAAACTTCATTCCTCGTACTACTTCAGAAAGTTCCTAAGTTTCGAAAAGCAAGGTATAAAGCTAACGCTTTTTATATGTATGCCCTGCTTTTTTTGAATGCAAGGGCGTAATAATCTGAATTAGAGATCTTCTGTTGTTAATTCATAGGCAGTGCGATTTAAAATTCGTCACTACAAATATATATAAAAAATCGGAATAGCCGAAATCGAAGCCGATCTCCGGCATCGCATGGAAATTTGATTATCTTTGCTGCAACACCTGAAACTAAAAAAATGATCGAAATTCCCGAATCTCACGCGTATGCACGGCAAGCCGGCGATATGCTGTCCGGACGGACGGTTACCGATGTTTTCAACGCAACGTATCCTCATAAATTTACCTGGTATACCGGGGATCCGGCCGCATACAGGAGTTTGTTCGCCGGAAAAAAAGTTCTGGCTGCCGCAGGTTATGGGGCATTTGTCGACCTGCTGTTGGAGGATAGGGTGCATATCGCGCTTTCCGACGGCGTACACATGCGTTACTGTCCGGCCGGAGCGGATATCCCGCCCAAATACCAGTTGCTAATAGCATTCGACGATGACAGTTTCCTGGTCTTCACGGTGGCCATGTATGGCGGGATCAATGCTTTCCGGGATACACTGGATAATCCGTACTACCTGGGTGCCTTGTCGAAACCTTCCCCGCTCGGCGATGGGTTCGATGCCGCTTATTTCGACCGCCTGGTGGCCGGTGCTAAACCTAATCTTTCCGCCAAAGCGTTCCTTGCTACGCAACAGCGGATTCCCGGCTTGGGAAACGGCGTCCTGCAGGATATTCTTTTCAATGCACGGATCCACCCTAAACGGAAGATGGCGACGTTGGGCGAGCGAGAACTGGACGCGCTGTTCGGCGCTGTGAAATCCACGCTGGCCGAAATGACAGCGGTCGGTGGCCGGGATACGGAGAAGGATCTTTTCGGCAATTCCGGCGGGTATAAGGTTGTGCTCTCGAAAAATACATATGCGGATCCGTGCCCAGTATGCGGAGGTGCACTTGTCAAGGAGGCCTATCTGGGTGGCGCGGTTTACTATTGCCCGCATTGCCAGCCGTTGAAATAGCACCGGGTTTACTGGAGGGGGCGGATATGTTTTTCAAAGATGCCCGGTCTGCGGTTCCGCCGAAAGAATGAACGGCAAAAGCCGGGGATTTCCCCGGCTTTTGCGTAATTGTGCGGCAGATAGATTATTGGCCGCATGGGCTGCCGCTGTGCGGACTCTCCCTGTTGTGACCCTGTCCCGGGCGAGCCGGTATTATTTCGGTGTAACTTCTACTGTTGTTGCGCGGTCGCGTGTGCGTCGGCCTTCTCTTTCATCCGGGCGGCGCGTTTCTCGCTGTCGGGGTGCGATGAAAACATCTTCTGTACGGTCGATGCCTTGGCTCCCTTCGAAAGTTCTACCAGTTTGTTCAGCGAGTTGCCCATCGCATAGGGGCTGAAACCGTGTTTTACGGAGAATTCAAATCCGTATTCGTCAGCTTCGTACTCCTGTTTCTGCGAGAATTGCGCATCGGTGAAGGCCGTCACCAATTCGCCCAGCTGCGAGCCGCTCAGCTTGGCCAGCCTGCTCCCTTCCGCAGCCCCGGCAGCATTGCGGGCCGCGGATGCCAGGTAGGCGTTTTTCATCGCATGTTTTGTGTCGGCGTGGACTACGTGCCCGATTTCGTGCCCGATGATCGCCATCAGTTCGTCGTCGTCCATCAGATCCATCAAGGCGCTGAAGACGCGGATCGAACCGTCGCCGCAAGCGAAGGCATTGACGTCGGCCACCTTGTAAACCTTGAAGTTGAGCGGTAACCCGTCGACCTCTGTGATACCCTCGGTCAGGCGTTTGAGGCGGGCCCCGTATTCGGTCGTCTCATCGGCGACGGGGTTGTTGGCGTCCATCCATGCTACGGCTTCGCGGCTCAACTGTGCGATGTCGCTGTCGCTCAGGGTCACCGCTTTGGCGACATCCTTCCCGGCGTCGAGCAGTTTTGCCGTGTTGAGTTTCTTGCCGCCGATTTTCAGCTGGGCAATCGCATCCCCGGGCCACAGGACGCTTAGGGACAGGACGGAACATAAAAGCAGGAGTTTCTTCATTTTCGTTTACGGAGTTTTAAGTTTCCAGGCAAAGATAGCAAATTATCCGGGAACCGCTATGGACGTAAAGCCCATTCGGTTTTCCCGGTTCCGAATGTTATTGCCGTGCTGCGAAGCTCAGTCTTTTTTCCAGCGCTTGAGTGTGGGAAAGTATTCGCGCATCAGCGTGACGGACTCCTCGAAAGTATAGCTTTTGCCATTTTCGTCGCGGAACTGTTCGTGGAACTGTGCACAGTGGCGGATCATCTCCTCCATCGTACATGCCGCGGTGAAGGTGCCGCCCTTGTAACAATAGACGCAGTATTCCCCGCTCGGGCTTCCGTCGGTTTCAGTGCCGAAATCGCCCGCCGCCTGCATCGGCATGCCGCAGCTCTGGCAGAATTTCATCTCTTCGTTCATCGTTCTAAAGTTTTATATCCTGCCGGAACCGATGAGGCGCGGTTCGTCGAGGATCGGTTTAGTCTGTGCCGGAAATATCCATTTTACAAATGTAGGCAATTCCCGTTTCCGGCAAATTTATTTGCCGGATATATTCGCGGGCATGGTTAAAAGCAAAAGCAGTCGATCATCCATTGGTCGTCTATACCTTTGACCGTGGCATTCAGATTCCCGTCCGATGAGGTAAGTTGCATCTCCTGCCGTCTGGTATCCCAGATAAAGTCCACTTCCCAGGTTATCGGGTTCATCTCTTCGGCGATGGCGGAGTAGTTGTCGATCAGCGGATCCTTGCGGAGCCACTCGCCCTGTCCGCTGCCTATTTTGCCTGTTTTAACACTGTCGGCCATCTGGTCGAAAGTCGTTTCCAGACTCTTGAGCAGGTCGGGCGTAAGGTAATTGCTTTGCTTCAGTGCGTGGACGTATTTGCCGAGTTCATCCCGGTCGAGTTTTACAAGTTTGCCTTCGTCATCGTATTTTGCAGCTTTCAGCTCCTTGAACGACCAGTAATTGGCTTTGTACCAGTCGATAAACTCGGTAGCCCTCTCTTTGGCCCGGGCTATATTGCGGGTCTGGCTGCGAACCGTTTCCGCAGGATAAAGTTCGTTCGGATACACGTCGAGTATTTGATCGAGGAGTATGCGCCACATGGCGCTGGTTCCGTCGTTGGAACGCCGCCCCCAGAACGTATAAGCCCAAAGCAACAGATATTGATCGTCGGAATTTCTGTTGACCGTGTAGCGTACATAGGGATTGGTGATGTAGTCGCCGTATTCTCGCCAAAGCAGATACGTGTCTTCCTCGTTTGCATAGTTGTAAATGTCAGTGAAAGCGTCCCTGCCGTTCTTTTCACCCAGTGCGTTCAACTCCCGCCAGGCCAGATCGAGCATGTCGACCCTTTTGGCAAAGAAATTATAATCGATAGCGTCCTTTCTTTTCAGCAGCGCTTTTTTCAGCCACCAGAGCATGGTGTCGAAATCCTCCGAATCGAAATCCTCATAGTCCGAGTGGAATACCTGATGGTAAAAGCGGCTTAACCGCTGTTTGACGACGAAGCGCATGCTGTCCCTTGCCGCGAATTCCCTGTATTTTTCTTCGCCTATCTCCTCGGGACTCGTTAGGATACAAGGCGTATAAATCGCATTCGGATTATATTCCAATATTTCGCTGCACTCCATTACAAAAGAATAAACGTAGTCTTCACCCAGTGCTGCCCAATCGTATTGGTTGTAGATATACATAGCGTCGTCGGCAAGACGTTCTGCGGTTTCTTCACTCACGACTACCTCTTCGTCGGGGCAGTCCGGGGTTTCTCGCTGCGCGTCCGATTCCGTATATTCCCGGTTGTCCGATGTCGAGCGGCGATGCGATTCCGACCAATAGAATGCGTCGGTCGAGGCGAGGTCGCATGCGATGGTCGAGACCAGAATGTATGCGATGGTCGACAGAATGAAAAGCAGGATCAGCACTATTTTCCAGCCGGTTTTTCGGATACGGGTGGTTCTGCGCAGGAGAAGTACCAGCAGCCAGGTAATAAAAAGATGTACCGCAATGAAAATGGAGAATACCCGGAAGAATCCCCGAATCCAGATGTCGGGTATTGTGGAAGCTAAGAAGGCGGACGGTACGGCCAGCAACAGCGACAGTGGTATGAAGAGCTGGGTTTTCGACAATCGCTCCACGAAACTCTGCTGTCGCTCCTCTTCCGAAAGAGGTTCTATTTTATTGGTCAGTCGCACCAGCCCCACGATTATGCAGGTCACCAGTGCGGGAAGCAGGAGAGTCCAGAATTCGAAGACGGCGAGCCATGTCAGAGGAGTCGAGTAGTCGCTGCCCAACTTGGAGTATAGGGCTATGAGGGAGATTGAAATGCCTATCCCCGTTGAAATCAGATAAATGCCGCTGATAAGCCGGCGAAAGTGTTTTCTTGTCATTATTGTTTGGGATTGTGTGTTGGGGTGGGGGTGTTATTTTGGCACGAAATCCAGGATCGCCCGGGCCGTCGCCTCGGGTTCTTCGAGGAATCCCATGTGTCCCGAGTTTTCCAGCCATACGACCTTCGCCTGCGGATGCTCCGCGACCATTTTCTCGGCCGCTTCGGGCGGGATGTAACCGTCTTTCCTGCCGAGGATAAAGAGCTGCGGCACCTTCGACGAGCGCAACATCGCGTTCTGGTCTTTGCGGGCGATCATGCCGCCCAGCAGGGCGACAATCCCTTCGTCCTCGGTAAGGAAAACCTGTTCGGTCAGGTCTTCGATATGATCCTGCATCCGCGCGCGGTTCTCTTCGGCAAAGCCTGCTGCCGGAGCTACCCGGGCGAGCATCTCCTTCTTGCCTGCCTTTACGAGGGCGATCTCCCTGCGGCGGTTTTCAGCTTTTTCGGGAGTGTCGCGATTGGGCGTGGAACTGAGCAGGACGAGCCCGTCGAGCATCTCCGGATGGCGCTCGCAGAATGCCAGTGCCACGTAGCCGCCCATGGAGTGTCCAACGAGCGTACAGCGCCCGATACCAAGGGCCGTGAGGGCGTCGGCTACCGTGTCGGCCAGGAAATCCATCGTATGCACTTCGCCTGTGACGACCGAAATGCCGTGCCCCGGCAGATCCAGCGTCACTACGCGTACCTCTTTATAGAGGTAGGGGACGAAATCCTCCCATACCAGTGACGATTCGAGATAGCCGTGCAGCAGCACGACGCACTTTTCACCGGCCTGTGAATCGCAGATATGCAGGGCCGTAGTCCCCGCCATTATGAATTTTTCGGTCATGTCCCGGGAATTATTCCTCCTCGTCATCCCCTTCGTCGAGGTAGTCGAGTACGGATTCGCGCCGCGTCGTGCCGAGGAGGTTCTCGTCGTCCTCTTCGTCGATCGAACGGTAGAGCGAGTGCCGCTCTTTGCCGCTCTTGCGTATCGGATCGAGGCGTTTTGCCTTTCGAAGTTCGTCTGCGTCGTGTTCGCGGATTCCCTTGGGTGTTTTCATGGGTGGGAGAGGATTGGTTTTAGAAATTGTCGGTTTCGAATACCCCGCTGAAAACCCTGCGGGCAGGGCCCGTGAGCCTGATATTCGTATAATTCTGTGTCCCGGCCTCGTGCGTGAAGCCCACGATCAGCTCTCCGCCGGGAACCTGTATCCGGTATTTTGTCGTTCCGTGCTGCAAAGCATAGTTGGTTATGATCGCCGCAGCCGTGGCACCCGTGCCGCAGGCCAGCGTCTCGTGCTCGACGCCCCGTTCATAGGTGCGCATACGGATCGCTCCGTTGCCCGTGACCTCGACGAAATTGACGTTCGTACCCTGCGGGAACCGCCCCGTATCGTAACGGATACCCCTGCCGCGTCCGTTTACGTCGATGCCGTCGACATCATGCACCATTTCCACGTAGTGGGGAACCCCCGTATTGAGGAACCACCAGCCGTCGCCGCTGCGGATTTCCGATACATTTATCATGCCCAGCTCGATTTCGCCCGCGGGGCCCTGCGCACGCCGGATGTGTGCCGTATGCACGCCGTCCGTCGCGTCGAAATATTTGGTTTCCCCGCCGATGCCCAGATGTTCGGCGAAGAGCGCGAAGCAGCGGGCGCCGTTGCCGCACATCTCCCCTGCCGACCCGTCGGCGTTGTAGTAACGCATCGAGCAGTCCAGCCCGGCGCTGCGGCGCAGGGTCATCAGCCCGTCGGCGCCGATGCCGAAATGACGGTCGCACAGGGCGGCGATATGTCCGGCATCCGGCCGGAATGCTCCCTCGCGGTCGTCGATCAGGATGAAATCGTTGCCCGCCCCCTCGTATTTGACGAATTTTACCAGCACTTCCGATAGTGGTTATATCATCGCAAAAATAATAAAACTTCTAAAAGTTTTACTACTTTTGTGGAAAATATGCGTATTCGCCGCTACCGGCAGGCGCCCGTATTGTTTTTTCAGAAAACCTATAAATACAATTCCCATGAAAAGTGTGCTTTTCAAGCATCGTTCGATACGTAAGTTCCGTTCCACCCCAATTCCCGAGGACGTGCTGCACGAGATTCTCGAAGCGGCATCGCGTGCTTCGACATGCGGCAACATGCAGCTCTACTCGCTGGTTGTGACCCGCGATGCCGCTTTGCGCGGGAGGCTCGCCCCGTGCCACTTCAACCAGCCGATGGTGACGCAGGCTCCGTGCGTGGTGACGGTCTGCGCCGATGTGCACCGCTTCTCGATGTGGTGCCGGCAGCGCGATGCCGACCCGGCCTATGACAATTTCGCGTGGTTTCTCAATGCCGCGACCGATGCCCTGCTCGCCGCCCAGAACCTGTGCGTCGAGGCCGAACTGAAGGGGCTGGGCATTTGCTATCTCGGAACGACGATCTATACTGCCGGCGAGATCGCCGACATTCTGGAACTGCCCAAGGGCGTCATTCCGCTGACGACCGTCGTCGTGGGGTATCCCGACGAGTCGCCCGGGCTGACCGACCGCCTGCCGCTCGAAGGCGTGGTGCACTATGAGAAATATACCGACTATACGGCTGCCGAAATCGACGAGTTGTGGGCCGAGCGTGAAGAGTCGGAACTCACCAAACGCCTCCTCGAGGAGAACGACCTGCCCAACCTGGCGCAGGTCTTCACGCAGCGCCGCTACGTCCGCAAGGACAACCTTGCGATTTCGAACTCCTATTTCGCGCTCCTGAAGGAAAAAGGGTTCTTTAACAACTGACGCTGGGGTGCGGGGGGCCTGTCGTATATTCGTTGCCGCCATGCTGGGCCTGATCTGCTCCGCATGCAGCGTCACGCGCAAGATCCCCGAAGGTCAGTACCTGTTGCAGAAGGTGAAGATCGACGCCGACAAGTCGACGCCCCGCAAGGAGCGTATCACTGCGGCTGATTTCGAGAAATACGTGCGCCAGACCCCTAACAAACGTTTTCTGGGTACCAATTTCTATGTCTGGCTCTACGAGCAGGCCAATCCCGGCAAGCAGAACTGGTGGAACAACTGGAAGCGCCGGATCGGGCAGGAGCCCGTATTGCTGGACATGGGCCTGACGGAGCGGAGTGCCCAGAACCTGAAGATCTTTATGGATTCGAAGGGATTTCGCGCGTCGCAGGTGACCTTCGAGGTGGATACCACTTCGCGGCGCAAACGCGCCAGGGTCACCTACCGAACCCGGCAGGGCGAGCCTTACCGGATCGACTCCGTTTCCTATGAGTTCCGGGACAAGTTCCTCGAACAGATCATCCTTCCCGATACCGCCAATACGCTGCTCCGCAAGGGCGGCATCTTCGACATCACGGTACTCGACCGCGAGCGCGAGCGTATTGCGGCCTACCTCAAGGAGCGGGGGTATTACAACTTTACGGTCAACAACATCGAGTATGTGGCCGATACGCTGGGCGGCGGCCATAAGGTCGGGCTCGAACTGGTTGTCAAGCAGAACCTTACGGGATATGACGAGCGCGGCCTTCCGGTCATGGACAACAACATGGTCTACCGTATCGACCAGATCAACGTCTTCCCCAATTACGACCCTACGGTAGCCCGAACCGATTCGACCTTCCTGCAGCGGCTCGACACGCTCTATTACCGCGGCCTGAATATCGTCTACGAGAAACGCCCCAACCTGCGACCCGCGATCCTGCGGCAGGCGGTGCCGCTCTACCCGAACTATGTCTACAATTCGGCACAGGTGAACCGCGCGTATACCGACCTGATGTCGCTCGGGTATTTCAAGAGCGCCAAAATCGAATTCGAGGAGCAGCCCCAGAGTGCCGATGTCACCAACTATGTCTCCTTTATCGGAGCATCGGCCGATTCCACGCAGACCCGCTATACGCGGGAAGGGTACCTGAAATGCAATATCCTCTGTACCCCGACCCTGAAACAGAGCTTCAAGGTCGATCTGGAAGGAAGCACCACGTCGAGCTTCTACGGGCTGAAAGCCACCGTGGGCTACCAAAACCGCAATATTTTCCGGGGTGCCGAAGCATTCGACGTTTCGTTCACGGCCGGTTATGAGTTTATGAAGGCTCCCGATGCCAAGAAGAAGCGGGCTACGGAGTTCGGCATAACGACCGGGCTGACTTTCCCGCGTTTCCTGATGCCCTGGCGCACGCGGCGGTTCCGTTCGGTCAACCAGCCCAAGACCAAGGTCGAGTTGTCGGTCAATTTCCAGGATCGCCCCTATTACCGGCGCACGCTTTCCAGCGCGGGCATCACCTACCAGTGGACGAACGACCGTTACTCGTCGTTCTCGCTGCGGCCCATCGACATCAACGTGGTCGATGTCAACAACCTCGACGAATCGTTCCTGATGATAAACAAGACCGACTCTGCGGGGCACCAGGAACTCACTCCGAACAAGTACCTGCTCGAGAGTTTCCGGACGCAGTTCATCGGCGGGCTGACGTTCGGCTATTCGTACAACAACCAGCGCAAGAACCTTGGGGGCAATGCGACCAATATTCGGTTCAATTTCGAGACGGCGGGCAACCTGATCGACGCCGTAGACCGCCTGTTCTACGCACGTCCCAAAGACGGAAGCCCGGCCAAGATCTTCGGGATCGAATATTCACAGTATTTCCGTACCGACCTGAGCATCAGCCGCAAGATCATGCTGGGCGGCGCCACGGCACTCGTCGGCCGCATCTATGGCGGCGTGGCGATGGCTTACGGCAATTCGGCCTCCGTTCCGTTTGACCGCCAGTTCTATTGCGGCGGCAGCAACGGCATGCGCGGCTGGGCGCCCCGTACGCTGGGGCAGGGTTCGGTGCCCGACCCTCACAGCTCCTTCCCGATACAGACGGGCGATGTGAAGCTGGAGGCCAACCTCGAACTGCGTTTCCCGGTATGGGGCATGGTGCATGGCGCGACCTTCTTCGACCTGGGAAACATTTGGTATATCCGCCAGAGCTCCGACTACTCCGACGATGCGGTCTTTCATTTCGACAAGTTTTACAAGCAGTTGGGTTTCAATACGGGGATCGGCCTGCGGCTGGACATCAAGTTTGCGGTACTCCGCCTCGACTGGGGCGTGCAGCTCCATAATCCGAACAATCCCTCCGGCGAAAAGTGGATACACAACCTGCGCTGGAAAAATACGGCGCTCAATTTCGGCGTGGGGTATCCCTTCTGATCCCCGCCCTTTCCTTTTTTGCCGGCGGAGGATTACCCTCGGAGCCCGACGCATAAAGCCTCCCCGGCCGTATGGCCGGGGAGGCTTCGTTGTCTGCGGCAATGCCGTGCCGTCAGTTCTGTGCCTTGTACTGCGAAGGCGACATGCCCGTATTGCGTTTGAAGTAGCTGCCGAAGAACGATTGGTTCGGGAAATTGAGGTAGTAGGCGATCTCCTGAATGCTCATGGTGGAATATTTGAGCAGTGTCTTGGCCTCGATGATCACGTAGTTGTCGATCCACTCCGAAACCGACAGCCCGCTGATCCGTTTTATGAGCGTCGTGAGGTATTTGGGCGTGATGCAGAGTTGTCGGGCATAGAACCCCACGCTGCGTTCGGTGCGGTAGTGTTCGCCCAGCAAGTGCGTGAATTGCTTGAAATATTCTTCGGCCCGGTTGTGTATGGGATTCTGTACTTCGGGATGCTCCGAGAGGTAGTTGTAGAGGACGTCCCCGACCTTGTAGATCGTCGCGGCAATCAGCCCGTTGATGATATCGTACGTGAAATGGGTTTCTTTGCCCCGGGTTTCACGCTCGATCTGCGCGATGAAACTGCGTATCGAGTGGCTTTCCTCGTGCGTGAGCGTCAGGCAGGGGTTGGCTGCGAATTGCAGGAAAAGCTGGAGCAGGTTTTTTGTGTCGATGTTGATGCGGCGCAGGAAATCGGGTGATACGACGATTACGTTGGCCCTGAAATACTCCTCCGACTTGACCTGGAGGATATTCTTCGGGCTGAAGATGAAGATCGAATTTTTCTTCAGCCGGTATTCGTGCAGGTTGAGCGATACGCTGGTTTCGCCTTCCGTGCCGACGCCGATGACGAAGGCGTCGATGCGGCACGGGAACCGGAAAATTTCCATACGGTTGTCGCTGCTGGCCGTGAAGCACTCCCTCATCAGGCCCTGGCGGTTGTCCCCGGACATTTCGATGAGCTGCGACAGCGTGAATGAGTTGATCATAGTTTCTGTGTGTTTTCTGTTCATTTATCCCTTACAGTCGGGCTGAATATAGCAAAAAAACAGTAATTTAAGTTCATTATGTTCGATAATCGAACGAAATGAACAATATAGACTCCTTTCCGTATTTTTCCGGTTGTTTTGCCGGATATGGGCATGAAAAAAGTGCCGGGGAGCCGGCACTTTTTAAGTTTTTATTTTGAGTTTATTCGTCTTACCTTATTTTGCCGCAGGTGCTGCGGGAGCGGCGGGCGTAGCTGCCGGGGCGTCCGTGATCCCCAGTTCCTTCTTCACGGCCGGGGCGAGGTCGGTCAGCATGGCCTCGTCGAAATAGGCCAGCGACCCTGTCGAAGTGTCGAAGACTGCCAGGTAGCTGCCTGCGGTCGCAACCTTGTCGATAGCGGCCTTGGCCTTGTCGATGATCGGGGCCAGCAACTCGTTGTAACGCTTCTGGAGATCCTGCTGTGCGACCTGTTCGAAATCGTTGCGGCGCTGGATGAGATCATTCAGTTCCTTCTCTTTGAGCTGGCGCACGGCGTCCGACATGGTCGAGAAATTCTTGTTGAACTCCTGATACTTGTTGTTATATTCGACGACAATGTTCTCCATGCTCTCCTGAAGATCCTTACTGTAAGCTTCGATGTTGGTCTGCATCTCCTTCATTTCCGGCATCACCGAGATAACTTCCTGGGTGTTGATGCGCCCGAATTTCTGTGCGAAGAGCGATGTGGCGCCCATCACGAATACAACCGCAAGGGTTAGTTTGATTGTTTTTTTCATAAATTATCAGTTAATGTTTTGATGATTCTATTTTTTGAGGACGTCGATAACCTGCTGCGTACGATCCACACTGGGGTTCGAGTAGAGCAGCGTCGGGTTGTTGGCCGAATCGAGCACCACGTCGGCACCCACCTGTTTGGCATAGGCTTCGATCGCGGAAAAGACCTGTTTCTGGATCGGCTCGATCATTTCGATTCGCTTTTTCATCAGTGTGCCGTCGTTGCCGAAGAGGGTTTCCTGATACTCCTGTGCCGCTTTTTCTTTGGCCAGGATGTCGTTTTCCCGGGCCTGGCGCGTCGCGGCCGTGAGCGAGGCTTTCTGGTTCATGTAATTGTTGTAGAGCGTCTCCACCTCTGCGAACTTCGCGTCAACCAGATCCTGATACTGTTCTGCCAGTTTGTCCAGCGTGGAGAGCGCCGTATTGTAAGCGTCAATGGACTTGAAGACTTTTTCACTGTTTACGATTATGTAGTTCTGGGCAGCCAGTGTGCCAGCCGAGAGAACGAATGCAGCTATTAAAATCAGACGTTTCATAATCCTTTGTGTTTTAAGTTAATATTCAGCCGGTTTCCCGGAACGGTGCTATAAATATAACTATTTTCTTTCAAATTTATTGCCACACTGCGCTTTATTTGCGCTTCCCGTATGTTTGCCCGGAAAGCCGGCTGGGGAGTTGCCCTCCCGCTGGCCGCCCCGCCGTGCCGCGGGTTAGAACTGCTGCCCCAGTACGAAGTGGAACTGGCTGCCGCTCTTCTTGGTCGAACCTGCCGGGGCGTCGAAACCGTAACCCCAGTCGATGCCCAGCATACCTACCACCGGCAGGTAGAGGCGGACGCCGAAACCGGCCGAACGCTTGATCTTGAAGGGCGAGAACTTCTTCCACGATTCGAACGCATTACCGCCTTCGAGGAAGCCCAGTACATAGATCTGCGACGAGGGTTTCAGGATGACCGGGTAGCGCAACTCGGCCGTGTATTTGTTGTAGCCGACCGAATAGTCGCTCGTGGGGTCGAGTGCGCCGTCTTCGTAACCGCGCATCGAGATGATGTCGATACCGTATATGTTATACCCCGACATACCGTCGCCGCCGACCTCGAAACGCTCGAATGGCGAAACCTTGTGTTTATTGTAGTTGCCCAGGTAACCCATCTCGGCCTTGAGCATCAGCACCAGGTTCGAGTTTTTCGTCAGCGCCTGGAACCACTGTGCCTTGAATTGCCATTTGTGGAATTCTACCCAGCGGTAACGCTCCTGGTTGGCCTTGTCGGCGGTCGTGCTGTTCGTACTGTTGGCCAGTTGCTCGAGTTTCTTATAATCCTTGCCGTCCCAGAGCGAATAGGGGGGCGTGAACTGCACCGAAGCACTGAATTCCGAACCGCGGCGCGGATAGATCGGCTGGTCGACCGAGTTGCGGGCGAATACGAGTTTGAGCGAAAGCAGGTTGGCTGCACCGTTGGTCATGCCGAACGTGTTCCAGTTCTTGAGCGAGAAACGTTCGTAGCTGGCCTCTCCGTAGAGCGTGAAGTAGGGATCGGGCCAGTTCAGACGCTTACCCAGTCCGGCTGCCACGCCGTACGTGCGGAAATACTGCGTACTCTTCTGCCATACGTAGTAGGCGTTGTTCTGCTCGGAGAAATGCGCCGAGATCGTGAACGAGTTGGGTTTCTTGCCGCCGAGCCACGGGTCGGTGAAACTCAGGGCGAAAGCTTTGTAATAGGTGCCGTTGGTCTGGGCCGATACCGACAGGCGCTGGTTCTGCCCCATCGGATAGGGGCGCCATGCACCCTTTTTGAAGAAGTTTTTGACCGAAAGGTTGTTGAGCGTGATGCCGACCGAACCTACGAACGTGCCGGAGCCCCAGCCGCCCGCGATGTTGAACTGGTCGGAAGCCTGCTCCTCGAGCGGCCAGTTGACGTTGACAAGCCGGTCGGATACCGGTTTGATGTCGGGCATGATCGTCTCGGGGTTGAAATGCCCCATCGAACCGAGCGTGCGGATGGTCTGCATCAGCAGCGAGCGGTCGTAGAGTTCGCCCGGGAAGGTGCGCAGCTCGCGGCGGATGACTTCGTCGTCGACGCGCTGGTTGCCCGTGATGCCCACCTCGTTGATCTGGAACTGCTTGCCCTCGAATACCTTGACCTCGATGTCGATCGAGTCCGGGCCGATGATCGTCTCGGCGGGTTCGATCTGCGACATCAGGTAACCGTTGTTCTGGTAGAGCGACGAGACGGACATCGCCTCGGGGTCGGTTTCCTTGCCGATGCCCAGTCGTTTGTGCATCGACTTTTTGTCGTAGGTGTCGCCCTTGCTCACGCCGAACATCTGCTGCAGGTCGTTGGTTTCGTAGACCGAGTTGCCCACCCACGATACGTTGCGGATGTAATATTTGTTGCCTTCCGAGACTTCGAGGTCGATGCCCAGCCGCTTGTCGTTGATCGGGTAGATCGAATCGCGCACGATCGTAGCGTTACGGTAACCGCGCGAGTTGTAGAAGTCGATCAGGAGGTCTTTGTCCTCTTCGTAATCGTTTTCGTTGAGCTTCGCCCCGCGGAAAATGTTGATGCTCTTCTGGTGGGTCTTCTTGAAGGTACGGCGCAGGCGCTTGTCCTTGAACTGTTCGTTGCCCGTGAAATTGATCTTGCCGATCTTGACCTTGTTCTTGCGGTCGATGAGGAACGTGACGTTCACCATCTGCGGGCGCAGCGTGTCGTTGGTGATGCGCACGTCCACCTCCGTATTGCGGAAGGCTTTTTCCGACCAGTAGGCCTTGATGAGCTTTTTGTTCTTGTCGATGATATAATCCGATAATTCGCTGCCCCGCTTGAGTTTGAGCTTCTCCAGCAGGTCTTTCTTCTTGCCCTTCGAGATGCCTTCGAAATCCCAGTTGTTGACACGGGGACGCTCCTTGAGAAAGACCTCAAGGTCGAGGCTGTCGCCCTCGATCTCGGCTCCGATCTTCACGTCGGAGAAAAACCGCTGGCTCCACAGGCGCGAAATGGCATTGGCGATGAAGTTGCTGGGCAGGTAGATCGAGTCGCCCGCGATCAGTCCCGCCGAGGATTTGAGGATGTCGGAATTGAGGTACTGCACACCGTGGATATTGATGTCGCGGATGTAGTAGAGCTTCTGGGCGCCATCCTGCCGCATCATGGGGGCGTTTTCCGGGAATGCGGGCTTCGACGAGGCCGCGGTGTCTGCAGGATTCTGTTCCTGGGCGAATATATTCGTGCAGCATAACACGAAGGTCACGGCTGCCGTGAATATCTTACCGAAATAATTCATCTATTTTAATCTAATCTTTACTTCATCTATTTAACCAGCCCGAAACGTCGGTCGCGGCGGGCGTATTCCTCGATTGCCCGGTCGAACTCCTCTTCGGTGAAATCGGGCCACAGCACCTCCGGAAAATAAAGTTCGGCATAGGATGCCTGCCAGAGCAGGAAATTGCTCAACCTGCATTCGCCGCTCGTGCGGACGACCAGGTCGGGGTTCGGGTAGGGCGCCGTGTCGAGCGAAGCGCTGACCGTCCCCTCGGAGATCTCCCCCGGGGCGAGCTCTCCGGCTGCGACCCTTGCGGCGATGCGCTGCACAGCGCGCGTGATCTCGCTGCGCGACGAATAGTTGAGCGCAAGGATCAGCGTCAGCGTCTTGCCCCCGGCCGTCCGTTGCTCGGCTTCGCAGAGGTAGCGCTGCACCTTTTCCGAAAATCGCGTGCGGTCGCCGATCATCCGGATCTCCACCCCCTGGCGGATCAGTTCCGGGGTTTCGTTGACCACGCTCTTGCAGAAAAGCTCCATCAGCGCGTCGACCTCCTGCGCGGGACGCCCCCAGTTTTCGGTCGAGAACGCATAGAGCGTCAGGTACCTGACGCCCCAGCGTGCCGCTGCGCGCAACGATGCCCGGACAGGCTCCACACCTGCAACATGGCCTTCGTAACGCTCCTTGCCGCGCAGCTCGGCCCAGCGGCCGTTGCCGTCCATGATGATGGCGACGTGTTGGGGTATGCGATTCTGCTCGCTCATATTAGGGCACAAATATAGGGAATTAAAATGAAAATCTACCTACTTTACTGAACAACTTTACACCGATTTAAGACAAGGGCTTCAACTGCGGATGTCGATGCCCCACATCATTTTATTCCGTAACGTGTCATAAAATGATATATTGTGCGGTACGGCCAGAAAAATCTTCTGATCGGCGCGTTTTATCGTGAAGGCCGCTTCCTGCCCGATGGCGTACACACGGCTGTCGAGGGTGACGAATGCGTCGGAGCGCCGCGCGTCGACACGGAGCGTGATCGTGGCCGAGTCGGGGATGACTACGGGGCGCATCGTGAGGTTGTGCGGAGCCAGGGGGGAAATCACCAGGCAGGCGCATGTCGGGGCTACGACGGGGCCTCCGGCGCTGAGCGAGTAGGCCGTCGACCCCGTGGGGGTCGAGACGATCACGCCGTCGCCGTGGTAGGTGGCCACCATCTGCTCGTCGACGTAGGTTTCGACCGAGATCATGCCGGCGCCGTGGCGCTGTACGGTGAATTCGTTGAGCCCCAGCTCCGTGTCGGGCTGCTCGGCATAGTCGCCCGTGGCTTCGATCATCGAGCGGGGCTCGGTGGTGAGGCGTCCTGCCGCTACTTCTTCGAAGATCAGGTTCAGCCCGGCGCTCGGGGCGCTGGTCAGGAACCCGAGGTGCCCGGCATTGATGCCCATGACGGGGATCGGGGCGCCGCAGAGGCGGTGTACGCCTTCGAGCAGTGTGCCGTCGCCGCCGTAACAGACCATTAGGCTGTCGGCGGGCTGCTGCCCGATGCATTGCCCGTAGACTTTTTCGGGCGGGATCTGCATGCCCGTGAGTTCGCCGATGAGGGGGGCGAACTCTTCGTTGACGGCGTAGTCGAATCCGAAAAGACGGAGTGCGTCGAACAATTGGCATATCTCGGCTGCGGTGTGGGAGAGCTGCCTGCGGGAAAAAAGTATGATTTTCATCGGCGGAGTTTCGAAAAAATAAGTAACTTTACCACGTCAAGACGACATCCGGGAGCCGTTCGTGCCCCCGTGCGGATCGGCCGGCGCGGTCGGGTTCAACATCGGGACGGCATGGTTCGTGCTCCGCTTGGGGCCGGAGACAGCGGCGTGTGCCGTCATTACGTGCAAATATAGCGAATTTTATGACAAAGTTAAGTGTAAACATCAATAAGATTGCCGTGGTGCGCAATTCGCGGGGCGGCAACATGCCCGATGTGGTTCGTGCGGCCCTCGATATCGAGCGTTTCGGAGCCGACGGCATCACGGTGCATCCGCGCCCCGACGCCCGGCATATCCGTTACGACGACGTGCGCGACCTGAAGCGTGTGCTAACCACCGAACTCAACGTCGAGGGCAACCCCATCCCGAGTTTCGTCGACCTCGTACTGGAGGTCGTCCCTGCCCAGGTGACCCTGGTGCCCGACGCGCATGACGCCATTACGTCGAATGCCGGGTGGGATACGCTCGCCAACCGGGATTTTCTGACCGGGATCGCGGCGCGGTTCCACGAAAAGGGTATCCGTGTTTCGGTCTTCGTCGATCCCGACCCTGCGATGGTCGCCGGTGCGAAGGCTTGCGGCGCCGACCGCGTGGAGCTGTATACCGAAGCTTATGCGCGCGAGTATCCTGCGGGTGCCGATACTGCGCTGGCACCCTACCTGGCTGCTGCCGAAGAGGCGCGCCGCCAGGGGCTGGGGCTCAACGCCGGGCATGACCTCAGCCTGGAAAACCTGCGCTTCTTCGTTGGGCGCATCCCGTGGACGGACGAGGTGTCGATCGGCCATGCGCTGATCTGCGATGCGCTCTACTACGGGCTGGAAAACACCGTGCAGCTTTATAAACGTGAACTCAAATATTAATAATAAATAGAAGCCGGATATGAAAAAAGTCATCCTCCTTGCCGCGGCTTTGTTCGTCGCGGTCGCATCGTTCGCCCAAAACGAATACAACTATCAGAAACGCAGTCTTTTCGAACAGTTGCCGATCCGAGGTAACGACATCGTTTTCCTCGGGAACAGCATCACCGACGGCTGCGAGTGGGCCGAGTTGTTCAACAACCGCCATATCAAGAACCGCGGTATCAGCGCCGACCGTTCAGGGTGGCTGCTCGACCGCCTCGACCCGATCGTCAACGGCCATCCCAAGAAACTGTTCCTGATGATCGGCACCAACGACCTGGCGGCCGGTGTGTCGCCCGAGGAGGTAGCCGCCAACATCGGAAAATTACTCGACCGCTTCGCCGAGGAGTCGCCCTGGACGAAGATCTACGTACAGAGCATTCTCCCCGTGAACGGCGTGGATACCAAGGCCAAAGCCAAGAATCACTGGAAAAAGGGTGCCGAGATCATCGAGGCCAACAAACTGATCGAAGCGCTTTGCGAAGGCCGCAAGAATGTGCTCTACATCGACGTCTATTCGGCCTTGGTCGACCAAAAGGGGATGCTCGACAAACGCTATACGAACGACGGGCTGCACCTGATGGGCGAGGGGTATCTCGCCTGGAAAGAGGTCATTGAGAAATACGTGAAATAGCCGCGTGCCGCTGTCGAACCCCATATTCCGGAAAATTTCGCGTATCGCCGGCGAGCAGGGTGTGCGGGCCTTTGTCGTCGGCGGTTACGTGCGCGACCACTACCTTCGCCGCCCTTCGACCGACATCGACGTGGTCGTCGTGGGGAGCGGGATCGCCCTGGCCGAAGCGTTGGGGCGCGAGTTGCATACCAAAGTGTCCGTTTTCAAGACTTTCGGCACGGCGATGCTCCGTGCCGGGGGAATCGAGGTCGAATTCGTGGGCGCCCGCAAGGAGTCTTACACGCACGATTCGCGCAAGCCGCAGGTCGAGGCCGGGACGCTGGAAGACGACCAGCGCCGCCGTGACTTTACGATCAATGCGATGGCGTGGTCGCTCGATGCCGATTCGTTCGGCGAGTTGGTAGACCCGTTCGACGGGATGTACGACCTGGAGGAGTGCATCATCCGTACGCCGTGCGACCCCGACATCACCTTCTCGGACGACCCCCTGCGCATGATGCGTGCCGTGCGTTTCGCCTCGCAGCTGGGCTTCACGATCGAGGAGGAGACCTTCGATGCCATCCGCCGCAATGCGCCGCGGATCGGGATCGTATCCCGGGAGCGCATTGCCGCCGAACTCAACAAGATCGTCCTGTCGCCCGTCCCGTCGATCGGCTTCGAACTGCTGGAGGCGACCGGGTTGCTGGAGCGGATATTCCCCGAGCTGCATAACCTCAAAGGGGTCGAGAAACGCGGCGCCCATGCGCATAAGGACAATTTCGTCCATACGCTCAAGGTGCTGGACAACGTCGCCCGGCACAGCGACGATCTGTGGCTGCGCTGGGCCGCGGTGCTGCACGACATCGCCAAGCCGCTGACCAAAGCCTACGATCCGAAGGCCGGCTGGACGTTCCACGGGCACGAGGTCGTGGGATCGAAGATGGTACCCGGTATTTTCCGGCAGTTGAAACTGCCCCTGAACGAGCATATGAAATTCGTGCAGAAGATGGTTTTCCTGCACCTGCGGCCGATCATCCTTTCGGAGGATATGGTCACCGACTCGGCCGTGCGCAGGCTGCTGTTCGAAGCCGGGGACGATGTGGAAAAACTGATGACCCTGTGCGAGGCCGACATCACGTCGGGCATCGACGCCAAGGTGAAGCGCTACCTGGCCAATTTCGGGCTGGTACGCCGCAAGATGAAAGACCTCGAGGAGCGTGACCGTATCCGCAACTTCCAGCCTCCGATCACGGGCGAGGTCATCATGCAGACCTACGGCATCGGGCCGTGCCGTGCGATCGGCGACATCAAGGAGGTCATCAAGAACGCGATCCTCGACGGGGAGATTCCCAACGACTACGACGCGGCCTATGCCCTGATGGAGCGGCTGGCCGCGGAAAAGGGATTGACCAAAGCCGCGGCCCGGAACCCGTAGGAACGCTGCCGCCACGTTGTTGTATTAAATAAAAAAGGTCGAGTTTTCCGCTCGGCCTTTTTTATTAGCCGGATTATATTTTGGCTGCCGGGTCGTAAGCCCCGGTGGCGATTATTTCGAGGGCTTTTTCCAGGATTTCGTCGCGTCCGGCCTGTAAGCCCGGGACTGTGGCATGAACCGGGACGTCGATCCGAACGCCTGCGCGCTGGGTGTTCGTGCCGTCGGGATAGAGGACGCCCAGCCCGGAGAAATATCCGAAATCGCCCCCGGGCATTACGAGTGCCGAAATGTTGCCGTCGGCGCCTGCCGTTTGCGTGCCGACGACCGTGCAGCGCGGTGTGGCCTGGAATGCCATGGCAGTATATTCCGCCTGGCTTTGGGTCGATGAGTCTACCAGCACGATGACGCGCCCTTTGTAGTAATCGGGATTCTCCGCGACGGCGGGATTGTCCGGGTTTACGAAGAGGGAGTCCTGCAACTCATGGAATACTCCGGGCAGTGCGCCGGTCGGCGCAAGCCAGATGACGTGCGGCGACGTACGGGGCATGAAGTAGCGGCCGATGAAGTCGAAGATCATGAACTCTCGGGGATAGCAGCGCAGATCGACGATCAGGGCCTTCGTATCCCGGAATTTTTCCATAATCCGGGCGCCGTCCGCTTTGGTGTAGTTAACCCCCGTCATGTAACCTATGCCGTCGGCAACCATGCGTATGTTGGCGGTGTCGAGCATGCGCTCCGTGATGTAGGGGCTCCAATCCATGACACTGCGCGTCGCAATCCGTTCCGTCAGCCGCCGGCCGTCGCGCACCAGCTCCACGGCGGCCGTATCCCGGTGGGAACAGACCATACACATGGCCGTCATGTAGTTGCGGTTCTCGGCGTTGGATGCGGCTTCGAAACGGGCAAGCCCGTCGTGCGTGCTTTTCCATCCGCGGCCGTCGATCGAGAGGATTTCGTCGCCCTTGCGCAGCGGGCCGTCGGCGATTACGAAGACCCGGTCTTCGGCGTTGCGCACCTCCGCCGGAACGGTGTTGTAACCGAACATATTGTATCTGACCAAGGCTGAATGCGAATCGCACAGCTCCCGCAGGAGCATGGCCTGGTTCGGGTTGCCGGGTGTTTGCCCGGGTATGAAAAGCGGAATGTATTTTTCCGGGATTTCGCTCCACGGGGTATCGGTAAGGTTACGGTTGGGGGAGAAATATTCGATGACGTTCCAGAAGCGGAACAGGAACAGCATCCGGTAACCGCAGTCGTCGGACGAACCGGCAGTGCTTTCGTTTCGCATCACGAAATTTCCTGCGTTTGCTGTAAAATCCGTGTAGCGGTTTGCTTCGCGTTTGGCGTAGCTCAATTCCCGCAGGAGGCGCGGGAGGGTGTTGCCTAACCGTGCCGAGTCGTCCATCCAGAGCAGGTCGGCTGTCCGGGTGCATTTCACTGTTTTCAGGGCTTCGTCGTATTCCGCCTTGTCGGTGCTGAACCGTCCGAGCCCCTTTACCCATTCGGAAAGGACTTTGTTGCGTTTGGCCGGGGTGGCTTTGGCGACTTGCGGCAAGAGCCCGAAAAGCTCATAATCGACATTGAGGGTCGAATCGGCGAAAACGGGATGGTGGTACTTGACGTAACCCCATACACGGCAGGTGACACCGAGGTTTTCGATGACCTGCGGATCCCGGGCGTCGAGGGAGTCGAGTGTGAAGCCCGAAGAGACGGAATAGTCGGGGTAGTGTTTGGGCTGCATGGAAGAGCAGCATGCACAACAGATCGTTGCGGCGAGGAGCAGGAGGGATTTCATGTCAGTGAGAGGTCGGTTTCCTGCAAAACGGGAACAATCAGTAATTTAGTATTTTCGGCAGCCGGTTTTTTATGCCCGGGGCCGATTTTCCGGAGCCTGTCCCGCCGCGGCCCTCTCCGCATCCAGTTGTGCCCGCGATTTCGACTTGGTAACCAGCCATACCCCGGCGAAGACGCACAGGGCGGCGACGCCTTTCGTAAAGCCGAAGGTGTCGAGCCCGACGGCGACGGTGAACAGCACCGCCACGAGGGGCTGCACATAGTTGTACATCGACACGACGGTCGGGCGCAGGTAACGCTGCCCGATCGGCACCATGAAATAGGAGAGGAAGGTCGAGCAGACCACCACATAGCCGATGCCTGCCCAGGTGCGGGGTGCAAGCGCGGCGTAGTCCACCCCTGCGAGCGGCCGGTAGTAGATCGCCACGGCGGCGACGGCGGCGAAGAGGAACATCCATTTCATCGTCGTCACGGGGGAATACTTGACGATCACGTTGCGGAATGCCGTGAGGTAGGTGGCATAGCTGACAGCGCTGATGACGCACAGTACGTCGCCCGCCACGCTCGACGTGCCGCCCGTGCCGTGCCTGCTGACGAGGATCAGCAGCAGCGCCCCGCCGCAGCCGAGCAGTACGCCGCCCGCCTTGAGCCAGGTGATCGGCTCGCGCAAGAACAGCGTCGCCAGCACCATGGTGAGTACGGGGACGATGGTGGCGATGATCGAGGTGTCGATGGGCGAGGTGAGCGAAAGGCCCCAGAGGAAAAGCATCTGGTTGAGCTGGATGCCGAACACCGAGGCGAACAGCAGCAGCACGATGTCGCGCGGGGCGACTTTCTCCCTGGGCAGGAAGAGCGATACCGTCCAGAACAACAGGCAGGCGCCCAGCATACGGTATACGCTCAGTGCGAACGGACTGACTCCCTGCGGGTGCGTTTCCGACCAGAGTACGCTTTTACCGATCGGTGCGTTGAGGCCCCAGATGATATTCGCGACCCAAAGGGCCGCATGCCCTTTCAGTTTTCCGTCCATACGTTTGCGGGATTGACGCGGCAAATATAGGTAAAATTTGGTGTAATAATTGCCCGGATGGATCTTTGTGAGTAAAACGCGCTATAATCTCGACCTGGTATTTGCCAACATCTTTTTCGGGGCGAACTTTTCATTCTATGTCTCGCTCACGCGCAATTATCTCGATTTCCAGCAGATATTCATGTTGCAGGTGCTTTCGGGCGCGATTTTCTTCATCCCGTTCGCCCTTTTTTCGAAGCAGTCTTTCCGCATCCGGTGGCGCGACGCGGGCAACATCCTGGTCGTCACCATGCTGATTGTCTACGGTTGGATGTACATGCTGCTCTGGGGATCCTCCTACACCTCGCCCATCGACGCCTCGATCATTTCGACGCTCGGCCCGGCCGTGACGCTGATCATGGATCACATCATGCATCCGCGCAAATATATCAGGTCGCGGGTCGTGGGCGTCTTCTGCGCGCTGGCGGGGGCTGCGGTGCTGCTCTTCGACCACGGCTTCGTGCTCACGCACGGCAGCCGCGCCTACGGCAATGCGCTGGTGCTCGTCGCGGTGGTGGCGATCGCCATCAATACGGTCATTATCAAGCCTCAGCTCGAACGGCTGGGAACGCTGGTCGTGATGGGATGGTATTACATCGTCGGGCTGGCCGTGACGGCGCCGTTCTTCTGGAAATACATCGACCATACGCAATTCCTGCGCCTGCCGTTGCAGGCACAGGCCGAACTGGCCTACATCCTGATCCTGGGGACGGTGTTGCCGATGTACCTGCTTTACCGGGGCACCGAGAAACTGACTTCGGTGCATACGGCCCTGTACCGCTATATCCAGCCCGTCATCGCCGGCATCCTGGCCCTCGTCCGCGGGCAGGCGGTGTTCGATGCCGCCAATATCGTGGCGCTGGCCTTCATCTTCGCGGGGGTCGTCCTGGTGGTGATCGGGTATAAATACTATGTCCGCCACGGACTCCCGCCCGTGGGGCACGACGGGCGGCTGCGCACTTAGTCCGCGAGCAGCCTCGTGCGCCATGCCTCGGGCACGGGCATGCTCAACTGCCTGGCGAAGTCGAAGGCGACCATCACCGAGCGGCTCTCGCTGCGCACCCGGCCGTCGACGACGAGCTGCTGGAACAGCGTGAGGCTTTTGTTGCCGATCTTCTCGCAGGTCGTGGTGACGCGCACCCGGTCGTGGAGGCGGATCTGCCCCATGTAGGAGGTCGAAGTCGAAACGGTGATGATGCGCAGGTCGCCCAGCAGCACTTCGTCGCCGAGCACCTGTTCGTAGTATTCCATCTTCCCCACGTCGAAATACATCTGCTGCGAGACGTTGTTGACGTGCTGGAACGGGTCTACGTCCGAAAACCGTTTCTGGATCTCTGTTTCGAGTACCTTTGCCATTTGTCGTTATTCGCGGATGATTTTCACTTCGCCGCCCTCGCCGAAGGCGATGATCGCCGAAGCCTTTTTCGTGGGCTTGCCTTCGAAACGGGGGTTGACGACGAAATCGACACCGTCGACCACCTCGCGCGACACCCCGGCGAGCCCCGCGGGCGTCGCTTCGCCCGAAATGTTGGCCGAGGTCGAAACGATCGGCCTGCCCAGCCCGCGGAGCATCCGCTGGCAGAAGGCGTGGTCGGGGATGCGCACGCCCAGTGTCCCTTCCTCGGGGATCAGGTTCCCGGCAACGCCCACGGCACCCGGGAGGATCGCCGTCAGGGGGCTGGTCGCCAGTTCCATCACCTCGAAGGCGATGCCCGGTGCCCGGTTGACGTAGCGCACGACCATGTCGGCCGAGGCGCACAGCACGAGCATCGACTTCTTGTTTTCGCTCCGCTTGAGTTTGTAGATGCGTTCCACGGCCTCGGCGTTGGTCGCGTCGCAGCCCAGTCCCCAGACCGTATCGGTCGGGTAGAGGATGATGCCGCCCTCTTTGAGCACGCGGACAGCCTCGTCGGCCTCGCGCTGCAATTCGTTGTTGTTCTGCATGTCGGTTATTTTGCGGGCAGTATTTCGATCCAGTAGTCGTCGGGGTCGTTGATGAAGTAGAGCCCCATCTCGTGGTTTTCGTAGCAGATGCAGTCCAGCGCACGGTGGTATTCGCGCACGGCGTCGTAGTCGCCCGCCACGCGCATGCACAGGTGGCTCTCGTTCTCCCCCAGTTCGTAGGCCCCGGTGTGGTCGCGCAGCCAGGTCAGTTCGAGGCTGAATCCCGTCTGCCCGTCGCCCAGGTAGACCAGTACGAAACTCCCGTCGGCAGCCTCCTTGCGGCCGGTCTCCTTCAGCCCCAGTGCCTTGCCGTAAAACTCCAGGCTCTTCGCGAGGTCGGTGACGTTGATGTTGAAATGGTCGAATCGGCTCTTGATTTCCATGGTTCCCAAATTTTGTACGCTGCAAAATTACACAATTATCGTGAAATCCGCATACGCCCCGCGTATATATAAATTTTATCTATAATTCTTATTTTTTAATGCTTAATTTTATACCTTTGCACCACGAATAAAATAATAACGAAAAATTCATATGGGAAGAGCATTTGAGTATCGCAAGGCGCGTAAACTGAAGCGCTGGGGACACATGGCCCGCGTGTTTACCAAGATCGGTAAGGAAATCGAGATCGCCGTCAAGGCCGGGGGCCCCGACCCTTCGGGCAATACCCGCCTGCGTATCCTGATGCAGAACGCCAAGGCCGAGAACATGCCCAAGGAGAACGTCGAGCGTGCCATCAAGCGTGCCACCGAGAAGGATGCCGCCGATTACAAGGAGGTGATCTACGAAGGCTACGGCTCGCACGGCATCGCCTTCCTCGTGGAGACTGCGACCGACAATACCAACCGCACGGTGGCCAACGTCCGCATGTATTTCAACAAGTGCGGCGGTACGCTGGGCAACAGCGGCAGCGTGGCTTTCATGTTCGACCATAAATGCGTCTTCAAGTTCCATGCGGCCGAAGGCGCCGACATGGAGGAGCTGGAGCTCGAAATGATCGACCTGGGTGTCGACGAGTTCTATCCCGAGGAGGACGGTGTGACGGTATACGCTCCTTACGAATCCTTCGGGGCGATCCAGAAGTGGCTCGACGACAAGGGCTACGAAATCGTGTCGGGCGAGTCGGTCTACCTGCCGACCGACACCAAGGAGCTCGATGCCGAAGGGCGCGAGTCGATCGAGAAACTCGTCGAGAAGCTCGAAGAGGACGACGACGTGACCAACGTATACCATAATATGAAAGAGGTGGACGAGGAGTAGCTGCCGTTTCATGCCCGATATCTTTTCGCCCCGGAAGCCTGTTTTTCCGGGGCGGATTTTTTTTCGCCGCCGCTTTATTTCCTACCTTTGCGCACGGGGAGGCCATAAACGGGCTCCCGGAATGAGATGGAAAACAGGATCGGTATGGATTTGCACATCCACTCCGCTTACAGCAGCGACGGCGAAATCCCGGCTGCTTGCATTGCGCAGCGATGTGCGGCTTCGGGAACGGCGACATTCTCGCTGACGGATCACAATTGCGTGCGGGGGCTGGACGAAGCCGCCGGGGGCGCGTCGAAGGCAGGGCTGGGGTTTGTGCCCGGCATCGAGGTCGATTGCAATTTCGAAGGCACCGACCTGCACCTGCTGGGATACGGCATCGACTGGCGTTCCCGGGATTTCGCGTCGTTGGAGGAGGACGTTGCGGCGAAGGTCACGGAGGCATTCGGGGAGACGGTGCACCGGCTCCGCAAGCTGGGGTTTGCGGTCGACGGCGCGGCGGTGCTTGCGGCTGCGGGCGGGAAGCTGCCCACGCTGGAACTGGTCGCCGAAGTGATGCTGTCGGATGCGGCGTACGACACGCCGTTGCTGGCTCCCTACCGCGAGGGCGGTGCGCGGGGCGATATGCCCTACATCAACTTTTACCTGGATTACGGGGCGCAGGGGCGGCCTGCGTTCGTGCCCGTCGATTTCATGGATTACCGGGATGCCGTCGCCCTGATCCGGGACAACGGCGGCGTGCCTGTGGTGGCACATCCCGGGCTTAATTTCCGTGGCAGGGAACGTGTGGTCGAGAGATTGCTCGACTTCGGGGCCGAGGGGCTGGAGGTCTTCAACAACTACCACGATACAACGCAGATCGGCTATTTCGCCCCGCTGGTTCAGCGGCGCGGTGCGCTTATGACGTGCGGAAGCGATTTCCACGGCAAGACCAAGCCGTTGATCGGCATCGGGCAGTTCAGGTTCGACGACCGGTTCGAATCTTACCTCCGGGCATCCGCCGCCCGGCTTCCGGTGCTTCCGTAAAGTGGCGGCAGCCCCTCCTTTCGTGGCTGTGCTGCGGTTCCGCCACGCCCCGGTGTCATTTGCGGTTCCGGCCTCCGGCTCCATCCTCCGGTGCCATCCCCCGCCTCCACTCCCCGATTCCATTCCCCCGATTCCATTCCCCCGGTTCCATCCCCCGGTTCCATCCCCCGGTTCCGTCGGCTGCGGTCGGTCGGCGCGGCATACCCCCCCCCATGTGCAACTCGCTGCCGGCCGTATAAGTGCCTGTATCACTCTCCGATGCGGACGAACTCCCGGCCGTCGGTCAGGCATTGCGGACAGAACGGGTCGCAATATTCCGCTGCATAGATATTCCCGCAGACGGGGCATATCCGGTAGCCGGCTTCATGCCCGGTCTCGCCTGTGGCAATATACCTCGCCATCAATGCCCTATGGCGTACATCCCCCGCCTTTGACCAGATCAGCACCCGGGCCGCATAGCGGTTGCCTGCGGCGAGTGCCCGGTCGATCTCCCCGGCGTGCAGCGCGTCGGGCGGACGGCGTTCGTAGTCGATGCTCCGTTGTAGGTTTTGGTCGGTCGTGCCGCGGAAAACCGTGACCTTCTCCGGCGGGGTGTAGCGGCCGCCGAGCCGCACGATCGCATTGGCGCAGTTGTATTCCTGGAGGCGTGCCGAGAAGGCCATTGCCCGGAACAGATGTTCCGCGCCGGGCCGCTGTTCCGTCCGGGCGGTCTCTGCGAAATGGTCGTACTGCCTCGATTTGATGTGTTTGTGGCGGCAGCAGGCATCCAGGTCGGCCAGCGTCTCCGTCCATTGCCGGCGATGCGGCGCCCGCTGCCCGCGCAGTGCCGCGAAGTATATCCAGACGAGGATGCCTGTCGATACCACGAACAGCAGCAGAATCAATAACGGACGTACTTTCATAATTTTACGGTGGGGGTGATGCCCGTACCGGGCTGATTGCCCGGGTGCATTTTTTATGCCATACCGTTCCTGCGTGCCCTCCCGTCCGGTTTCCGGGGCAAAATAAAATGCGGAACCCCGAAAGGTTCGGTATTTGTAGGTAAAGAGAAGTGCAGGAAAGAGTAAATATCTTGTTTACAGGTGTTTAATTCTCTGTTCTGCATCTGTTCCGAGCAATAAAAAAGCAGAATCGGGCAGGTTTGACGGTGAGTTGTGTTACTTATCCGTTACCTGCCCGAAATACTTTGATTTGCATCAAAACATTCGTTTTCAGTTCGTTGCATCGAATTACCGCATACCAAATAACTTGACTTAACGTTTAACAAATCCTCAAAGTTCAGGTTATTATGCAACGCAGCACTTTCAAAGTCCTTTTCTATGTGAAGAGGCAGTCCGAGAAATCGGGTCAGGTTCCCGTTATGGGCCGCATCACAATCAACGGTACGATGTCGCAGTTCAGCTGCAAACTCTCAGTTCGTTCTTCTCTCTGGGACGCCAAGGCTAACAAGGCTGCCGGCAAAAGTCTCGAAGCCCAGCGCATCAACGAAAAACTGGAAAATATCAAAACCAATATCGGCAAGCAGTACCAACGTCTCTGCGACCGTGATTCATACGTTACGGCCGAAAAGGTCCGCAACGCTTTCCTCGGTATGGGTGACGACTGCCGCCTGCTGTTGCAGACCTTCGACGAATACCTTGCAGATTTCCGCAAGCGCGTGGGCAAAGACCGCGCTTATTCCAGTTATGAGGACTACTGCAAACGCCGCCGCCGTCTTGCCTCCTTCCTCGAATACGAATATCATGTCAAGGATATTGCGTTCAAAGAACTGAAGCGGGAGTTTATCGAAAAGTTTGTGGTCTACCTCTCCTCAGTACAAGGGATGCGTTCCGGGACGATCCATTCTACGCTCAAGAAATTGAAGCTGATGACCTACACGGCGTATAAGAACGGCTGGATTGCCGCCGATCCTTTCGCAGGTTTCTACGTGAGGCCGGAGTACTCGGAACGGCGTTACCTCTCGGCTTCGGAATTGCAGGCCGTCATGGACGTCCGACTGCCCAATTACCGGACGGGCATCAACCGGGATGCCTTCGTCTTCTGTGCCTTTACAGGCCTGAGCCATGCGGACGTGGTGAAACTTACCCACGCAGATATTTATACGGACGATAACGGGGATCGGTGGATTATCGACAGGCGCCAGAAAACGGGTACGCAGTTCCGGGTCAAACTGCTTCCCGTCGCCGCAATGCTCTACGACCGTTATAAGGACATGCATCTCTCGGGAGACCGGGTCTTCCCGCTCAAAGGCACCTATAATACGTTGAACATGTCATTACGGCATGTTGCCAGACACGCCGGTCTGTCGTTCAACCCCACGATCCACCTCGCGCGGCATACCTTCGCCACGACGGTTACGCTTACGCAGGGCGTACCTCTGGAAACGGTCAGTAAGATGCTGGGACATAAGCGGATCACCACGACCCAAATCTACGCTAAAATCACCAATGACAAGATCGGACAGGATATGAAGGCATTGAGCGAGAAACTCAGCAGCGTCTTCAAGGTCGCACGGTAATGGCCTCCTATCTTACAGCTAATTCGATTCCCGATCTTACTTCGTCAATAGCAGGGTAATTTTCGATGTAAGTTTTCCCGCCGGCAGGGAATTTATCGCCGGAGATGAAAATACGCAAGGCCATGCGAATCGCCCGAGGGGCGAGCCTTGCGTATTTCCATCCCCGGCGTTTTGCTGGTCGCTACCGTCGGAAAAGGCGACATTCTGCGGCTCCTGACGATCCGGTTCTGATGTTCAGCCGCGATCGGCGGATTTCATCCCGTCCTGTGATCTGCCGTCGAAATTCCTCTGCTTTTTCAAAACGGCCGTCTTTTATTTTTCTTTTCATGGAGATAATTCAGCTCGTCGCTATAAATGTCCATGACAAAGCGCAGCATATTGTCGACCAAAGCCGTAAGCCTTGTGCTTTCATTCCCCAACAGGTGGAGGATTTCCGACACTTTGCGCTTGGTTTGCGCACTGACATAAATCGCCGAGCGGTTACGGCAATCTACCGGAGCGAAGAAGGTGCGTTCGAAATCCGGCAGTATGATCTTTTTCCGTCGGAATCCAGCAGGCTCCTTTACAGTAGTCGTTTGGGTGTCGACATTTGTTTTTTCAGCAGTTGGTGCCGATGTGTTTCCCTCGGGAGCGTCCGTATTTTCCTCTTCCGGCTCGGGAATCCTACGGACGACTTTCGAGTCCAAAGGGGCTTGTCCGGCGATCATCTGACGCATCAGTTCCTCGTCGACTTCGATACGGGGACGCTTAGCAGGATTGGGTGCGGGGTTGTCTTTTTCCTTTAATGAATCCATGGTGCAACGTTTTTGAGATTGATTGTCAGCCATACGAGCATAGAGTATGTATGTCTGGTTTATTGGGTTAAACCATTCAAAATACCGTTTTCTATTTCATGCAGTTTATATCGGGATAATGAACGCAATAAGAAAACCGACCTTTCATGCTGCAAGATACAACCGGGTGAAATACCTTGGTTCCGATGTCCGCTCCAGACCGCTCCAGTCCGCACCGATGGATTTTTTTTGCCCCGAAACGGTTGTAATATTGCACCGGGAAACGACCCACCCTCGGAAGCCGTAGCGGAGGTTTGGCATAGATTTTTCGAAAATTTTTCCGCCGCGGATTTTTCGCCTCACTTGAGGCGAGCGAGCTGTACCTTTGTCCGACAAACTACCGTTTGTCCGACAAAGGTCCTCGCTCTGCGAGGCCGGGCGTTCTCCCCAGTCGAACGCCTTTTGAACCGATATTATGGATACCGACCGAAAACTGACAGACAAGACCGGAAAGAAGCCCCGAACGCTGAGCTATAAATACTCTTTCCGCCTCAATGAAGAGCAGAACATCCGCTTCAACGAACTGCTCTGCAAAGCCGGATCGGAGCATAACCGGAGCCGTTTTATCGTCAAAAGAATCTTCGCCGAGGAGTTTGTCGTCATCAAACGCGACCCGTCGAAGACGCAGTTTATTGCCCGGCTGAACGAGTTTTATTTTCAATTTCAGAAACTGGCCAATAACTGTGCGCCCGTCAAGGCGATATAATAAATATAGCGATGGCAAGCTATTAGGTAAGCGTTCTTTGCAAATAACCTATCATCAACCGATTTATCTGAAAGGGAAACCGAACAGGGAGTGTAGCATGTCGGGGTAAACCATAAGTCAGTCAGTTATCGGACTGCGACTGAATGGGGTGATGAAAGACAGATATGAGGATAAAATCCGGATTGATTGAATGACAGCCTAAGCGGTACCTAGCGAAACTGTGACGTTAAGGTAACTATACTCGTCATATCGTGATACACTCATTGTAGTAGTTGTACAGAGAGAGCAAGAACTTATCACGACGCAACTGTAATGAACAGTAAAGGGCGGACGTCATATCCGACAATCTGTCGCGCCATAGTTATTATATCGTAAACGGGGATTACCTAAACCGGAATGCCGTAAGGCTATTGGACGAAGGTCTATGAATATCCGGCATGGTAACGGAGCCGCCGTAGTAGTCCGAGCGAGGGAAAGCCTCGCACACGGCGAAGGGCGGCAGCTAATATTCATTAATACGATTAACGGAAAATGCGAGAGGCATTATGAGAAGTCCCGCAAGAGTATTAAACAGTCTGACAAAGCATAGTCAAACCACGGAATACAGGTTTGAGAGGCTTTATCGTATTCTTTTCAATGAGGAAATGTATTACCTGGCTTATCAGCGAATATATGCCAAGCCGGGTAATATGACACAAGGTGCAGACGGAGAAACCATCGATCGTATGAGCCTTCCCCGCATTGAGAAACTGATCCTTTCGTTGAAAGACGAAAGCTACTCACCCCAGCCATCGAGAAGAATGTACATCCCGAAGAAAAACGGAAAGACACGACCTCTCGGCGTACCCTCTTTCGACGACAAACTGGTGCAGGAGGTAGTACGAATGGTACTGGAAGCTATTTACGAAGGTCATTTTGAAGATACTTCGCACGGCTTCCGTCCGCATCGCAGCTGCCACACCGCATTGAATGCCGTACAGAAGACTTTTACGGGTAAGAAGTGGTTCATCGAAGGAGATATAAAAGGTTTCTTCGACAATGTCAATCATGATATTCTGATCGACATCTTAAAGGAACGTATCTCCGACGAACGATTCATACGACTTATCAGAAAATTTCTAAAAGCGGGTTACTTGGAACAATGGCAATTTCATGGAACGTACAGCGGAATGCCGCAAGGTGGAATTATCAGTCCGATATTGGCCAATATCTATTTGGACAAACTGGATAAGTACATGAAAGAATATGCTTCCAAATTCGACAAGGGAGATAGGGGAAGACAGCAACGGGAATACGAAGTTCTCACTTACCAAAAGAGGCTGGTTATGCGTGAACTCAAAACAGCGACAAATAATGTAGAAAGAAAAGTGCTCGTCAAACGGCTCAAAGAGATAGACAAAACCCGATCCGCGATGCCGTGCTTCGACCCTATGGACGGAAACTTCAAGAGGCTTAAATATGTGAGGTATGCCGACGACTTCCTCATTGGAATTATCGGCAGTAAAGAAGATGCCGTAAAGATCAAGGACGATATAAAGCGTTTCCTTGCAGACAGACTGGCATTGGAATTATCGGATGAGAAAACGCTCATCACTCATACTGAAAAGCCTGCAAAATTCCTCGGATATGAAGTTACCGTCCGCAGGTCGAACCTGCAAAAACGGAACAAACGGGGAAGCCTGTCCCGTGTGTATGGAAACAAGGTCAGATTAAAGGTAACGACCGAAGTGATAAAGAAAAAATTGCTGGAACTCGGGGTGCTGAAATTCAGCTATCATAACGGGCACGAGCAATGGATTCCCAAGCACCGGTCGGAACTGATCAATAATGACGACCTTGAAATCCTTGACAGTTACAATGCCGAGATCAGAGGGTTTTACAACTATTACTCGATAGCTAACAACGCTTCTGAACTGAACACTTTTCACTACATCATGCAGTACAGTATGTACAAAACTTTTGCCGGGAAATACCGAACCACAGTAAGACGAATTTGCCGGAAATACAAACGCAACGGAGTCTTTACAGTCGGGTATACGGTAAAAAACGGCAAAGCAAAAGAACGTCGCCTATACAATGAAGGGTTCAAAAGAAAAAGACCTTCCTATGATCGGTCGGTTGACAGATGCCCGAATCCAATGCCCGGCGTCAGCACCACAAGCCTTATAGACAGGCTGAAAGCTCAGAAATGTGAGTTGTGCGGTGCTACGGATAATCTGGTTATGCACCATGTGCGTAAACTCGGAGAACTGAAAGGCAAGGAGAATTGGGAAAAACTGATGATTGCCAGACGGCGTAAGACTATGGCCGTTTGCGGAAGCTGTCATCAAAAGATACATCATGGAACGTTTTAGACTGACAATATTAGCGGAGAGCCGGATACGCTGGAAGATGTACGTCCGGTTCGGAGGCGAGTATTGGGAAACCTATCTTGGAAATAAGACAAGGCGCCGGGTACTTAGCCTGCATAATCAGGTCGTAAAGGTCGTCAATTCGCACTTTTCCAACGTCGCAATCCCGCATCAGATCGCCGCATTGGAACAGCGCATGAGGGAATTGAAAGCCTTTAGTATCAAGATACTGAACCTTGCCAAACAAGCTAAGGAATGGTTGCGAATATAAGATCGCGCCCCTCGCCCAGTGGAGCGTTGTATTATAACAAGGAGAAAGTGGATAAGGATGAAGCCGAAGTGCTCCTCTGGCAGAAGATGCTCGAACCGTTCGATAAACACGGGCGAATGGATATCGACGCTTGTATGGATAGTTTCCGGCCATACCTCGAAGCCAACCGCAGAACGACCAATACGGTATTCCATGTTTTACTGAATCCTTCGCCCGAAGACAAACTGACAGGCGAACAGTTACGGGAAACCGCCAAGGAGTATATGGAACGTATGGGATATGGAGATCAACCTTATATTGTTTTCAAGCATAATGACATTTCCAGAGAGCATCTCCATCTGGTATCGTTGCGTGTCGATGAGAACGGACATAAGCTGTCGCATGATTTCGAAACAGAATAACGGAGAGCAACGGCAAAGAATCGGGACTGTGGCTTTTCCGCGGTTCCGTTTTTTGCGCAGCGGGACATTATAAGATCTTCGACATCAACCTGCGGCAGCATTTCTATTCGCCGGAGGTGGTCCACGACTCGCTCTGCCGCAGCAATATTCTGAAAACAAACGACGAGGAGTTGACCGTCGTAAGCCGGATGTTCGGCATACAGGCGCAGTGCCGCGACCTGCTCGAAAAATACGGACTCCGTACCGTGATACTCACCTGCGGCGCCGTCGGAAGCCATGTATTCACTCCGGACGGCATGTCGTACGTCGCCACGCCGCACGTCGAAGTGGCCGACGGTGTCGGCGCGGAGGATTCGTTCACGGCGCAGATCAGAAAGGAATAGGCGGCGGTCAGTTGACCGCCGCTTGTTCTGATGAAACACCCGGAGACTTTCGTTTGCAATAACGTTCGCACTGCCCGGCGATGTCGTAGCCGAGCATCGCGCCGAGCATGAAATCCTCCTCGGCGGAGAGTTCGTTGAGCGGCTTGTGGATGAATGTCGCCACGGTCTCCAGACACATGCGGTTGCCGAAGTAAAGATTCACCTTGCTGTCGGTCACCGACTGAATCCGGTAAGTGATACCCAGCCTTTCCAGCCGCTCGGAGAGCAGAGAAGCGCAGGTGCGGCACATCGTGCAGAGCACCAGACTCCGTACACCTTTCTGGAACTCGTAAATCTGGTGCAGGAACAGCTTCATCGAATCGTAACGGCTGAACTCCTCGGTGCTCATCGTTACTCGTTTTTAATCTGTTCGCACCATGCGGCAACCCGCCGGTCGGTCTTGTCGGGCGCGCTTTCATCGACGGCAAGTCCCACGAACTTTCCGCCGCGGCAGACCAGCGAACCTGTTTCGTCATACCCTTCGGGCGCATAGGCTCCGACGAACGTGCAGCCGCTCTGCTGCAAGCCGTCGTAAATCAGCCCGACGGCATCGCAGAACGTATCGGGATAGGAACCGCTGTCGCCGCAGCCGAAAAGCGCCACCTTTTTACCGCTCAGATCCTGCGCCTTCAGCTGATCCAAAAAGCCGTACCAGTCGTCCTGCAATTCGCCTGCGCCCCACGTCGAAGAACCCAGCACGAGCAGGTCGTATTTCTGCACTTCGCCGGCCGGCGTATCGGCCACATTGTGTACATCGGCGTCCGCGACGCCCAATTGTTTGGCAATATCCGCAGCCACGGCCTCGGTCGTGCCCATCGTACTGCCGAAAAAGATACCAGTCATAATTTCGTCGTTTTTGGTTTACGGCAAAGAAACAGCATTCCCACCGGATCGCCAATACCGGATTTTAGGGGTTTTGGCGCGGCCGGATAGCATTATGATGGGATGCCGCACGAACGCAACTCATTATTATTGGTGATGATTGCAATGCAATTTACCAAGATATGGCGATTGCCGCATATGCCGGGGCGCTATACTTTTGTCCCGTGAAAACAGAACTATGCGGCTACTCCTGAAATATTTGCTATTTATCCTGCTGCCTGCGTACACGTACGGGCAGTCCGGCCGGCCCGACGCCGGGATCACGTTCGAAGTTACCGATTCCCTGCACAATCCGCTGGCGTATGCTACGGTGGCGCTGACTCCTATGTCGGGGGGGGGAAAGGCCTACGCGACGACGACCGATGAGGAGGGCCGGGCACGTTTCACCCTGCCCGCGAATACCTACAATGCGGATATCTCATATATCGGATATGTCTCCCAACGGATGGAGGTACGGCCCGTCAGCGGCAGCGACATGCTGCGGACCGTCCGGCTCCGGACAAGCGACACGCAGATCCGCGAGGTCGTAATCACGGCGACCCAAGTGCGGGGACCGGTCTCGGGCGTGCATATCGGCCGGGACGCGATGAACCACATCCAGCCGTCGAGTTTCGGGGACCTGCTCGAACTGCTGCCCGGCGGACGGGCCTCCGACCCCTCGTTTTCCTCCTCGAACCACATTCATCTGCGCGAGATCGGCACCTCGAACAGCGATTACCAGACTACATCGCTCGGCGTTTCGTTCGTCATGGACGGAATTCCGATGTCGAACGACGCGGGCATGACATACAATTCGGGAACGACCGTCGGCAATAATATTTCATTGAACAGAGGCGTCGACATGCGCACGATGCCGACCGATGAAATAGCTTCGGTAGAGATTCAGCAGGGCATTCCGTCGGTCGAATACGGCGATCTGACCAGCGGACTGATCAAGATCAAGCGCAAGGAGGGAGGCCGCAACCTCGAAGCCCGCTTCAAAGCGGATCTGGGCAGCCAGCTGCTCTATGTCGGCAAAGGATTCGAATGGGGCGCTCCGGCCGACCTGCTGACGATGAACGTCGGCGCGACATGGCTCAACTCCCACGACGACCCGCGCAATACGCGCCAGAACTACCAGCGTGCGACCGGATCGTGGCGCATGAAGAAACGCTGGGAAAGCACCTCGGCCTACCGTTACACGTTGGGCGGATCGCTCGACTACACCGGCTCTTTCGACCGCCAAAAAAGCGACCGGGATATCGACGAAGGCCCGGCGGGCATCCCCCTCGAACGCTACAAATCGAGTTACAACAACGTCGTCGCGGCGGTGAATTTCACCGCCGAATCCAAGGGTGCGAATTTTTTCCGCAGCTTCGATTTTTCCGCTTCCGTCTCTTCCGAATTCGACCTGATCGACCGCTGGCGTTACCGAGCGAACAGCGGCAACGTCCCTATACGCACGGCAGTCGAAGAGGGCGTCTTCGATATGGAAGTGCTGCCGGTCCGCTATGAAGCGACCCTGCAGGTGGACAACAAACCGTTCTACGCCAACGCCAAGGCGGTAGCCCTGCTGGGAGCCGACACCCCGCTGAGCCGCAACACGATCCGCATCGGAGCCGAATGGAACATGTCGAAAAATTACGGCGGCGGTCTGCTTTACGACGTGACGCGCCCATTTACCGACCTGATGAGTTCCCATCCGCGGCGTTACGACGCCCTGCCGGCGCTGCACCGGCTCTCGGCGTTTCTGGAGGACAATACGACGATTACGGCCGGCGAGTGGCGGATCGAGATAATGGCCGGACTGCGTACGACGGCCATGGCCAATCTCGGAAGCCGTTACACCCTGCAGGGCAAATTCCATTTCGATCCGCGTGCCAACCTCTCGGTGACGCTTCCGGCGTTCGACATGGCAGGCGACCCGATGCGCATCACATTCGCGGGCGGCGCGGGATGGCACACCAAAACGCCTACGCTCGACCAGCTCTTCCCCGAACCGGACTACTCCTATTACACGCGGCTCAACTATTTCCCGGCGGACGACGAATCGAAACGCCGTGTCAATGTGGAAGTCTTCAAGCACGACCCCACCAATTACGACCTGAAGGCGGCGCGGAACTTCAAATGGGAGGTGCGCGGCAATGCGGAGTGGAACGGATACGGACTGTCGGTAACCTATTTCCGGGAGAATATGACCTCGGGATTCCGCACCTCGACCGACGTACTCACCCGGACCTACCGCGAATACGACACCGGACCGCTCAAGGATATGGAGTTCACCGGACCGCCGCAGCTCGAATGGCTTCCCTACAAGGACAAAACGGTATTCCAGACCGTCGGCGTCAAGACCAACGGAAGCCGCACATTCAAGCAGGGCATCGAATTCTCGCTCTCCACGCGGCGCATCCGGGCGCTGGCCACGAAACTCATCGTCTCGGGCGCCTATTTCAAAACCCGCTATGAGAACAGCGAACCCCAGTACGTCCTGACGACCGTACAGCTCGCAGAAGGGACGCCCTATCCTTACATCGGGCTTTACGATCAGGACGACAACACGTTTCACGAAGTATGCAACACCAATTTCCTGCTCGACACCCAGATTCCCAAACTGGGGCTGATTTTCTCCACGTCGTTCCAATGCCAGTGGTTTTCCGGCATGAAGGCCGAATGGTGCAATCCTGCGCCGACCAGCTACCTCGACCTGCAGTTACAGGAACATCCGTTTACGGCCGAGTCGGCAGCCGACGGTATTTTGCAGCATATGATCCACGACAACGTATCGAAAGAAGCCTATCTCTACCGTCTCACGCCTTTCAGTATGAACGTCAATCTCAAAATCTCGAAACGGCTTTACCGCGACCGGCTCAACATTGCGATTTTCGTAAACCGGCTGTTCACATACAGTCCTTCGTACAGAAACGAGACCAACGCACTGGTACGCCGCTATTCCAGCCCCTATTTCGGCATGGAACTCAACTTCAAACTGTAATGCGATGATGATGAAATCTACCATACGGACCCTGTTTCTGCTCTCCGCACTGCTGTTTTCGGCCTGCGAAAAAGACGATTCGATTTTCACCGAACTGTCCATCCGGTTCGTGATGCCGGACAGCCGCCCCGTCGAAAAGCTGGAAATACGCACGGACATCTCCTACTTCGACAATATCAACTCCGGAGAGCGGGTGCCATTTCCCGCCGCCGAACAGAACAGCGCGACAATACGGCTCCGCAAAGGGGTTTACACGTTCATCGTCGAAGCCGACGCGACCTATTCGACCGGAGAAAAGAAGATTCTGCGCTGCACGGATTACAATCAGATTCCAGCAGCAATGACTTGGGTAGAGGACAGCGAATCGATCGTGTTGTTACTAAAATCGATCTGACGATGATGAAGGCCCTTTTCCTGTCGATACTGGCGCTGCTGCCCGCCGCCGCTTCCGCCCAGCGCGATACGCTCGGCGTATTGGAGCGTTCTTCCGTTTTCAGCGCGGAGGACGAACGGGCCGTAGCCGGATTTCATACGGAGTCGCCCGCGATGATGCTCTACCGCAGCGAACAGTCGCTTTCGCAGATCTCGCTCCGCATCGACCTGCGCCGTGAGCAGGAGGCGCTGCTGCAGCCGCTGGGCGACGGAGCCTTCGACGGGGGATTTTATGCCGAAAGCTACCGGCGGCTCAGCGAGCGGTCGGCAACGTGGGCAGACGCCCGGTACGTCCGCGGCAACCGCCGCAACGTCTGCTGGAACTCCACGGCCGACTACCTGCTGCTCTATCCCTGCATCACGGCGGATTCCGCCGGAGGAAACCTCTCGACCGAGGAATATGCTTTCGGCGGCGGCTATGTCCACCGGGTGGGACGCTTCGACCTTGCGATCCGGGGCGACTACCGCGCCGGACAGGAATACCGTCAGGTCGATCCGCGGCCCCACAACGTCGTGTCGGATTTCACGATCAAACTCGGCGTAGGCATGCAGTTCCCTCAGTACGTTTTGGGGCTGGACCTGCAGGGGCGGCTCTATAAACAGGATCAGGACATAGACTTTTTCTATCCGCCCGGCGCCAGCTCTTCCGAGCTGTATATGACCGGACTGGGCAGTTATTACACCCGCTATTCACTGAACAGCGAGAGTTTCAACATCGGCTATGACGGAAAGGGTTGTCTGCTGGCGGCACAGCTCATGCCGCGGCACGCGAAAGGCTGGTATGCCCGTGCCGCATTCGAAAGCCTTACGACGGAGCGGCTCAACAAATCCAACAACACGGTCCCCATAACCCGGCTCAAAACCCGTCAGGCGACCCTCTCCGCAGCCTACCGCAGCGGCCGCTGGAGCCTGCGCGCCGGAGGCGGCTATGAACTGCGCCGCAGTATCGAAATGATAGCCGACCGTACGGGACACAGCGTCATCGTCGATGAACAGGCGATGTATAAGAACCGTATCTGGCACGCCGACGCCGAAGCGACCGTCGAATGGCGGCGCGGCACGGTGAATTACATGCTCAGTCCCCGCGCGGAATGGCGGCAGTCCACGGCCACGTACGCCTATCCGGTACGGCGGATGCGGCTCGCGCAGTTCTGCGGAGCGGTACGCGGCAGCGCAGAATGGCTCCGTCCGCAGTGGCGCGTGAAAGCGACGGCAGGAATCGGCTGTTACGTCTCGCCCGACGAGGAGGTTTCGCTCAGCAACGTGCTGAACAACATTTCGGAATACCTGACTTACACGGCGGCGCGGCTGAGCGGCCGGGCCGTCGCCCCCGAGGTGTCCCTGCGGGCCGAACGCCGCCTGAGCCGGAATCTGGCCTGCTTCGCCGAGGCGGGGTGGACGCCCCGGTTTTACAGCGGAGGATTGTCCGAACACGTTCTGACGGCGACGTTCGGCATCCTGTTCTAAACGATCGAACCAATATTTGTCAAACCAATAATAAAAACCAATTATGAAAAAGCTTTTCTTAATTCTCACCACGGCCCTCTTCGCAGCGGGCTTCGCATCCTGCACCGACGATCCCGAAGAAACGGTCAATCCCGTCGTCGTATCCGAAATCTTGCGCGCGCTCGGCGGCAATGTGCTGGTAAACGTGCCCGAGGAAAATTTCGACGTGAATATTCCCGCCGATGCTGCGTCGTGGGTTCAGATCAATGAAGCCGAATCTTCGGGCAAAGCGCTGGTGCTGTCCGTCGATGAGAACGAAACGGGGACGGAACGTTCGACCGTCGTGAACGTGACGCGGAGCGGCAAGAGCACCGTTCTGGCGACCGTAACCATCAAACAGAGCGACATCACGCTGCAAGCCGGCGAATTCGTGATCGAGGAGATCTACTTCACAGGCACGGCGCTTCCCGAAACGGGAAAGCCTGACAGGTGGCTGGGCGACCAGTACATCAAGATCCGTAACAACTCCGACGAAGACCTCTATGCCGACGGCATGATGCTGATCCTTTCGAGCGGACTCAATTCGGGCATGAACAGCGAGATGATCGAAGGCAAGGACTTCCGCAAGGAGTGTTGTGCGGGCAATGCGTTCTACTGCATTCCCGGCAACGGACAGGATGTGCTGGTCAAAGCCGGCGAGTCGCTGATCGTCGTCAACAACGCCCAGAACCACACCATCGGCAACCCGAACTCGTGGGACGCCACGAAAGCCGATTTCGAGTGGTACGACGTTTCGTCGAACGAGAACTATCTGGATATCGACAACCCCGACGTGCCCAACCTCGACAAATGGTACGCTTCGACATTGACGGTCCAAGTGCTCCACAACCGCGGCTTCAACGCCGTGGCTATCGCCATGCCGCCCGTCGGCCTGACTGCAAAGCAGTTCCTCGCCGAATACCCGCTCGAAGACGCCCAGTATATCTTCCACTCCCCGAACGGCTCGGACTACACGATGCCGCTGCGCAACTGCTACCGCGTGCCTAACGAATGGGTGCTCGACGCCGTGAACACGGGCTGCCGCGACGAATACTACATCGCCCCGTGGGACGCTTCGCTCGACGCAGGTTACGCATGGTGCGGTACGGCCGACGGAGATGCCTACCGCTTCGGCAAGTCGGTGATCCGCAAGACCGGTTCCGACGGCAAACTCATCGACTCGAACAACTCGACCAACGACTTCGAGTCCAATACGAAGGCGTCGCTGATCAAGTAAGCCGGAAGAACGACCATTCTTTATGACCGATTCTGTCATCGAATGCCGCAACCTCACCCATTGTTACGGGGAGCGGCTGATATACAAAGACCTGAGTTTCGAGGTTCCGCGCGGGCGGATCCTCGGACTTTTGGGTAAAAACGGCACCGGAAAAACCACGACCATCAACATTCTGAGCGGCTATCTCCAACCGCGCGCCGGACAGTGTCTGATCTTCGGCGAGGATATCCGCACGATGCGGCCCGAAACCCGCGCCCGGATCGCCCTGCTGATCGAGGGACACGTGCAGTACGCCTTCATGACCATCGAGCAGATCGAACGGTTCTATGCGCGGTTTTATCCCCGCTGGAACCGCGACGCCTATTACGGACTGATGGAAATGCTGAAGGTGGCGCCCCGGCAGCGCATCTCGCGCATGTCGTGCGGACAGCGTTCGCAGGTGGCCTTAGGGCTGATTCTCGCCCAGAACGCCGATCTGCTCGTGCTTGACGACTTCTCGATGGGACTGGACCCCGGTTACCGCCGCCTGTTCGTAGAATACCTGCGCGACTATGCGCAGAGCGAGGAGAAGACCGTTTTCCTTACCTCGCACATCATTCAGGACATGGAAAAGCTCGTGGACGACTGTATCATCATGGATTACGGAAGCATTCTGGTACAGATGCCCGTCGGCGAACTGCTCGGCACGTTCCGGCGATACACCTTCACGCCGGGCGCCGACGTCACGATCCCCGCCGGCGACGGCCTCTACCACCCGAGCGTCGTGAACGGGCGCGCCGAACTCTATTCGTTCGACTCCCCTGCGACGGTACAGGGCGTGCTGGAGCGCGCGGGCATTGTCTGCAGCGACCTGCGCGGCGAAACGCTGAACCTCGAAGACGCTTTCATCGGACTGACCGGAAAATACTAAACCCGAATTATGATCAAAGCCATATTCTACAAAGAGTGGATCAAAATGCGCTGCTTCTATCCGCTGAGCGCATTGTTCCTCTTCGGAGCCACCGCCTATGCGCTGCTGCGCGTCCAACGGGTGATAACCTTCAAGGGTGCGGCGCACGTCTGGGAGGTGATGCTCGAAAAGGAAGTTGTCTTCATCGACATTCTCCAATACCTGCCGGCCCTGCTGGGCGTATTGCTCGCAGTGGTTCAGTTCGTCCCCGAAATGGCCCAGAAACGGCTGAAGCTGACGCTTCACCTGCCCTTTCCACAGTGGAAGATGATTCTGCTGATGTCAGGCATCGGGCTGGGAGCGCTGGCATTGCTGTTCATCGTGCAAACCGCCGTGCTGTGGGGGTACTTCCACGCCCTGCTGGCGCCCGAACTGGTCGCGCGGATTCTGCTGACGGCGCTGCCGTGGTATCTGGCCGGGCTGACGCTCTACCTGCTGACGGCATGGATCTGTCTCGAACCCACATGGAAACGGCGGCTGGCGAATCTGCTGATCGCCGTGGGCGTCTGCCGGATCTTCTTCCTCTCCGACACCCCGCAGGCCTACGACGGCATGCTGTCGTGGCTGGCGCTGCTGCTGGTATGTTCGCTGTTCTTCCCGCTGCTTTCGGTATACCGTTTCAAGCAGGGATGTCAGGATTAACCCGCAAAACGACAAATCTATGATAAAGAGTATCAAAACCGGAATAATCCTCCTTGCGGCGCTTCTGCTGGCATGGCTGCTGCCGTGGTGCTACGCGTTCGTGTTCGCATCGCCTTCGTGGTCGCCGTTCACGCTCTACAGCTGCGTGACGCACGGATTCGCATCGGTGGATTTCGACCGCGAAAACAACGTCGCCGGACGCGATCTGCAGGGCAACACCTACACCCAGCAGCAGTTCGACAGTATCCTGCCGACGTTCTATTACCGCCAACTCGCCGCCGAAGGGAGGTTTCCGTCCGAAATCGAGGGCGTGGCGGTCGAATCGCGCGACGTGGAGCGCACGAACTTCATGTTCCGCACGTCGCCCGGCGAAATCAACCGCCGCAGACCGACGGTCTATCAACTGCTGGAATCGATGCCCGACCGCATCGATTTAGAACCGGCGACGGACGTGTTCCGCATCACCGGCGAGGGAATCGAGTTCGTCGATATGGAGACCAACACCATCGACCAAAAGAAGAGCGCGGCATTCACCAAAGTCCTGCGGGACAAGGGATTTTCGTTCCCGGCCCGCGTCGTCTCCGGCAACCCCTCGACGCGCAAGCGGTACGACAACGGCTACCTGCTGGTGGACGACGCGCTGCGCGTCTACCACATGAAGCAGGTCCGCGGCCGCCCGTTCGTGCGCCGTACCGACGTTGCGGACTCGCTGCAAATCGGCCAGATTTTCGTCACGGAGTTCGCCGACCGCAAAAGTCTCGGTTTTCTGGTGGACAGCGAAAAGCGTTTCTATACGCTCGGTGCGGAGGATTACAAACTGCACGAGATTCCCGTCGGGAAATTCGGCCCCACACGGGAGAACATGATGATCATCGGCGACATGTTCTACTGGACGGTCACCATCCAAGGCGCCGAATCGAAACGCTATGTCGCCGTGAACGCCCGCGACTATTCACTGGCGGACGAATACCGCCCCGAAGAGAAACCGCAGGCATGGGCCGAGTACGCAAAATACCTGTTTCCCTTCGAACTGTCGTTCACCTCGCCGCTGGACGGCTACGTAAAGCCCCGGATTGCGGAGGTGTCGTTTCAGGCCCTCTGGCTGGGACTCGTGCTCGGCGCGTTCTATGCGCTCATCCGCCGCAGATCGCCCGGCGGACGGCTCTGGCAGACCGTCGGCGTCGTCTTGTTCGGACTCTTCCTCTTCGTCCCGCTGCTGGTATTCGGCACGGCAAAACGATGACAACAAACCCATACGCAAGAGAAGGGCGGACGTTTTCGACGTCCGCCCTTTTATCACACGCAGTTTCCCGGATCAGGTCAGGAAAATAAACAGCAGCGGAATCAGAATCCCCGCGATCAGCTCGACGCCTCCGCGGCCCCGCAATCCTTTCGGGCCGCGCATCATCACCAGCCCGGAAAGCACGATTACGATCAATCCCGCTAAAAAGACATCCGAAAAGACCGTCCACCAGCGCGACGGATTGTAATGCAGCCGGTTCAGACTGCTCAGCACGGGCCGCTTGCGGATCGACTCGTAGACGGCGTGTCCCGACGCCAGATCGACCGTCAGCGAACTGCCGCCCCGGATAAAGACTTTCAACCGGTCCGGTTCGGGAAAGTAATGTTTCAAGTAATTGCCCTCCTCGCCGACGCGCAGGAGCAGTTCCTCGGCCCGCGCACGGGTCCACTCCTGCTCGGCGCGCGGTATCTCCTGTGCGAAGACCAGCTCGGTCCGGCGCACCGAATAATCGGAATTGAAATCGCGTTTGTGGTTGAGCATGAAGCCCGAAACCGCATAAATCAGCAGTACGCCCGAAAAGAAAAAGGAGAGGTCGCGGTGAACGGGCCTGCTCCATTTCCTCACGGCGGACATAAACGACCGTGTCCCCATGACGTGCAAAACTTCTTATTTCAAAACTTCATAACTCCCGCCGTCCACATGGTAGAACGAAAGGTATTCCTTGCCTTCTTTGGCTTTGCGGTCGGCGATACGGGCACGGAAGTCGGCGATACGCTTTTCGGTGCTGCTGGCAACCGATTCGCCGCGGGCCTGATGTTCGGCGCTGCATCCGGCTTCGCCCTCGCCGTGCTGCCGGGCGATCTGGTCCTTGAGCCGCAGCTCCCACTCGGCAAGGTAAGCCTCGTCGATCCGGTCTTCGACCAGCGTGCCCGTCACCCGCACGACGTTGTTCACGCATTCGGGCTTGAAGCTGCCGATCTTCTCTCCGGCTTCAATGCGGATCACCTGCGTATCGTCGGTTCCCATTAGGAAAATCTTGCGGCCCCCGTGGCGGCAGATATGCGTGCAGACGCCCTCGACCGTCACCTTGCCGCCGGTCAACTTCTCAGCATCGGCGAGCAGGTTATCGACCTCCATGACGGAACTCTGCGTTTCTGAGGTTTGAGTCTCCGAAGCGTTCTTTTTATTCGGGTTCCCGCCGCACCCAGCAAGGAAAAATACGGCGGCTGCAAGCGCCGCACAATAAACGAAATGTCTCATAATCGGTTTGAATTTTTTCTTCGTTTTCCGCATTCGGCGCAACGGGCCGTCCCGCAGCGTCTCGGCAGATTTTAGTAATACAAAGAAACGACATTACGCCGGGAACGGCAATACCTAATTTTAGGGGTTTTCAGGAGCCGCAATACCTTTATAGATGGATAGCGGCCGCTCCGAGACCAGGGTTTCAACGCTCCGTGATCTTATAATCTTCGCCCAGCACCCGCTGCAATTCGGCCAGCTCCGGCTCCCGCCCAGTGAATTCGACCGTCGCGGCAGGAGGATCGAGAGTAACAACGGCACGGAGACCTTCGATGCCGTTCAGGGCCTTTTCGACATGCATCCGGCAGTGGTTGCACATCATTCCTTCGATACGATACTCTTTTTTCATGGCTGTTTGTTTTTTGGTTATAAATTCTGTATTTATTTTATGGACGGCTTTCGTGCCGAGCCGTTTTGTACTCAGCTGCAGGCTATTGGCCACAACGCTCACACTACTCAGGGCCATGGCGGCCCCGACGAGCATCGAATTGAGCAGAAACCTGGTCAGCGGATAGAGCACGCCAGCGGCGACAGGCACGCCGATCAGGTTGTAGATAAACGCCCAGAAAAGGTTCTGCCGAACGGTGCGCACGGTCGCGGCCGAAAGGCGGACCGCCGCGGCGATCTTCGTCAGGTCGGACGAAAGAATCGTGACCTTCTCCACGTCGATCGCAATGTCGCTCCCCTGCCCCATGGCAATGCCCAGATCGGCCTGCGCCAGCACCGCACTGTCGTTGATGCCATCCCCGACCATTGCGACACAGCGACCATGGCAGCGAATTCTTTTGTCATAAGAAAATTGCAAAAACTATCGGTACAAAAGTATGTTTTGTCGATTCATATGCTTCCCCTGACAGAAAAGGGGCAATTGAAAATCAGAATAAACCATCAGGCAATATATACTGAATGGGGCAGATTTCTTTGTGTTAACGGAAGAGTTTATTAAACAAGTGCAATACAATGAACAGAAGACATCGGGAAAATTAAAATTTTCTTCGTCTAAAAAAGTTCTTTAAACTAATTTCTTAAAATTGCACTCGCCGGTTGACCCTGCCTAATTTGCCCATCTCGAAAATTTTTCGTATCTTGCGATAGGTTATTTGAAATGCGGTATTTGAGCGCAAGAAGCTGAAAACAAACCGTTGCCTTCTCGTTACCTACTCTCCTATACAAAAATGCAACTACCATATAAATCAAGTCGTTACATTACTTTAATCCCGCACCCCGTGCGAGGTTCCGCATTTCCATAATCCGGGGCTGTTTACAGCCGTGCTTTGATGGCTTTCGATGCCTCCTCGTAGCCCGGCTTGTCCAGCAGGGCGAACATATTTTTCTTGTACGCCTCCACGCCGGGCTGGTCGAACGGGTTTACGCCGAGGATGTAACCGCTGATGCCGCAGGCCTTCTCGAAGAAGTAGAGCAGCGAACCGATGGCGTGTGCGTCGATTGCGGGGATTTCGACGCAGATGTTGGGCACCCCGCCGTCGACGTGTGCCAGCTGCACGCCCAGCTCGGCCATGCGGTTGACCTCCGAAATGCGTTTCCCTGCGAGGAAGTTGAGGCCGTCGAGGTTTTCGGCCTCGGCCTCGATAACCACCTCGTGGGCGGGTTTGGCAACAGAAATGATCGTTTCGAACAGCGTGCGTTCGCCGTCCTGAATGTACTGTCCCATCGAGTGCAGGTCGGCCGTCAGCGTGACGCTGGCCGGGAAGATACCCTTGCCCTGCTTGCCTTCGCTCTCGCCGTAGAGCTGTTTCCACCACTCGTTGATATATTGCAGCTTGGGCTCATAGGAGCCGAGGATTTCGACCTTCTTGCCGCCGTTGTAAAGTTCGTTGCGCACGGCTGCATAGACCGCCGCCGGGTTCTGTCCGAAAGGCGTGCCGTCGGCCGTCGCACGCTCCATCTCCTGCGCTCCGCGCACCAGTGCCGCGATGTCGACGCCGGCGGCGGCCAGGGGCAGCAGGCCTACGGGCGTGAGCACCGAGAAGCGGCCGCCCACGTCGTCCGGGATGACGAACGTCGGATACCCCTCGTTGGTGGCGAGCGTTTTCAGAGCGCCGCGCGCCTTGTCGGTGATCGCCACGATCCGTTCCGCAGCCTCCTTTTTGCCGTAGCGCTTTTCGATCTCGGCCTTTATCAGGCGGAAGGCGATGGCCGGTTCGGTCGTCGTGCCCGATTTCGAAATCACGATGGTGGCGATCGAGTGCTCCTTTACGGCTTCGAGCAGTTCGTAGGTGTAGTCTTCCGAAATATTCTGGCCAGCGAAGAGCACCACGGGAGCCGTCTGCTCCTTGTGCAGGAATCTGAACGGGTCGCTCATGGCTTCGAGCACGGCCTTGGCGCCCAGATACGAACCCCCGATGCCGATGCAGATGATAACCTCGGCCTTTTCGCGGAGTTTCGCGGCTTGTTTTTCGATGGCTTCGATTTCTGCCGCCGAGATCGACGACGGGAGGTGTACCCAGCCCAGGAAGTCGTTGCCCGCGCCTTTGCCCGATTCGAGCAGGGCGTTGGCGGCCTGTGCTTTGGCCTGCATTTCGGCCGAGACCGCAATGCCGGTTTTGGAGATGTCTAATTTAATCGTTTCCATGTTATCGTCAGATTAATTTGGTTGTCAGTTCTTTCATGCACTTGCGGGCCGATGCGCCTTCGTAGAGGACTTTGTAGACCATGTCGGCGATCGGCATGTCGACTTTGTGGCGGGCGTTGATGTAGCGGATGCAGTCGGCCGCGAAGTAGCCTTCCGCCACCATCGTCATTTCGTTGAGGGCGCTTTTGACCGTGCATCCGTGGCCGATCAGAAGTCCCAGCCGCCGGTTGCGGCTGTATACCGAGTAGCAGGTCACCAGCAGGTCGCCCAGGTAGCCCGATACGAGCGTGTCGCGTTCCGCGGGGTAACTCTCCTCCAGGAAACGGCGCATCTCGCCCGCGCTGTTGGCGATCAGCACCGCCAGGAAGTTGTCTCCGTAGCCCAGTCCCACGGCGATGCCGACCGACAGGGCGTAGATGTTCTTCAGGATGGCGGCATATTCGATGCCGTAAAGGTCGGTGGAGTAGCTCAGGTGTATGTAGTCCGTGGCGAATTTTGCGCCTAACGACCGTGCGTTTCCGGGATCGGTGCAGACGACCGTCAGGTAGGAAAGCTTTCCGCGCGAAACCTCCTCGGCGTGCGACGGGCCCGTGAATATGCCTATCTGTTTGTAGGACAGCCGGTAATGGTCGTGGATATACTCGACGATGGTCTTGTAGTCGCCCGGGACGATGCCCTTGATGGCCGAAACGACAAACTTGTCCTTGAGCGAAACGGTCAGCGGTTCGAGGAAGGTCTTGAGGTAGGCCGAGGGGGTGGCCAGGATGAGGATGTCGGCTTCGCGGACGATCCCGTCCAGGTCGTCGGAGGGGGCGATGCGGTCGCGGTCGAACTCCATGTCGCTCAGGTACCGGGGGTTGCGGCCTTCGGTGAGCAGCCCTTCGAGCACTTCGGGATTGCGGACATACCAGCCTACGCGGGTTTCGTTGGCCGTGAGCAGTCCCACGATGGCCGTTGCCCAGCTGCCGTAGCCTATCACGGCGCAGCGGGTCTCATTTCCGATTTTATATTCCATGTGCGGATCGATTGTTTCGCAGGACAAATGTAATCAAAAAAAATAATAAAAAAATGTAAAAATATCCCTCGCTTTTTGCTACCTTTGTCCGGATATGTAACCTTTTCGCGCCGGTTCGGGCGGGGAGGGGTTTATGGAGTTGATTATAAAATGATTAGGAAAAATAATAGTTGGGTGTGACATTATGGGACTTTTTTCACTGACACAGGAGCTGGCCATCGACCTCGGAACGGCCAACACGCTGATAATCTATAACGGCAAGGTCGTTGTCGACGAACCGTCGATCGTGGCCCTCGACGTGCATACGGGCAAGGTGGTCGCCATCGGCCACCAGGCGCGCCAGATGCACGAAAAGACCAACCCGAACATCAAGACGATCCGTCCGCTGAAGGACGGCGTGATCGCCGATTTCAATGCCACGGAGCTGATGCTGCGCGGCATGATCAAGAAAGTCAAGACCTCGGGCAGCCTTTTCGCCCCCTCGCTGCGGATGGTGATCTGCATCCCGTCGGGATCGACCAACGTCGAGATACGTGCCGTGCGCGATTCGGCCGAGCACGCCGGAGGCCGCGAAGTCTACATGATCTACGAACCGATGGCCGCGGCGCTGGGTGCGGGCCTCGACGTCGAGGCGCCCGAAGGCAACATGGTCATCGACATCGGCGGCGGTACGTCGGAGATCGCCTGCATCTCGCTGGGCGGCATCGTCTGCTCCGAGTCGATCAATACGGCCGGCGACGTCTTTACCAACGACATCCAGAGCTATGTCCGCCAGCAGCATAATATCCGTATCGGCGAACGCACGGCCGAAGCCATCAAGTGTTCGATCGGTGCCGCTGTCTCCGACCTGGAGGAGGAACCCGAGGATTTCGTGGTCACGGGGCCCAACATGCTGACGGCCTTGCCGCAGACTGTTTCGCTCAGTTACAGCGAGATCGCCTATGCGCTCGAGAAGTCGCTCACCAAGATCGACGCGGCGCTGATGAAGGTGCTCGAATCGATGCCCCCCGAGCTGTATGCCGACATTGTGAAGAACGGTATCTACCTGGCCGGCGGCGGCGCCCTGATCAAGGGGCTCGACCGGCGCCTGGGCGAAAAGACGGGCATTCCGTTCCACGTCGCGGAAGACCCGCTGCGCGCCATTGCGCGCGGTACGGGCATCGCACTGAAGAATATCAACCGCTTCTCATTCTTGATGAAATAGTTGCGGCCTGTCCCCGCTTTGCCGGGACGGGAGTGTGTAGTCACATAAACGGATTGCGGGCCCAGTGTCCGCAATCTCAAATTAACGAGAAACCTTGCGCAAGCTCTTAGAGTTTATCCGAAGCGTCTATGTCGTGGTGCTGTTCGTGGTGCTCGAGGCAATAGCCATCAGCTATTACGCCCACTCGACCTACTACACCCAGGCACGGTTGCTGGCACGTTCCAACCAACTGGTCGGGGGCGTCCACGGGCTGTTCGCGGGTGTCCGGCACTATTTTTCGCTCGGGCGCGAGAACCGTGAGCTGCTGGCGCATGTCGCCCGGATGAAGGAACAACTGGCAATGTACGAAGAGGCCGAGACCGCGGCCCGGCTCGACGGCTACATGCAGGATATCGGGGTTTCGAAATACCGCATCATGACCGCTTCGGTAACGTCCAATACGGTCAACCGGGCACAGAACCTGATCGTGCTCAACCGCGGCCGCCGCGACGGGGTCGCCGAAGAGATGGCCGTGCTGTCGTCCGACGGGGCCATGGCGGGGTATGTCGTCGACTGCACGGAGCGCTATGCCGTGGCGATGTCGGTGCTCAACACCTCGTTCCGGGCCAGCGGCAAGCTCGCCGGCTCCGATTATTTCGGCTCGATCTACTGGGACGGGGGCGACCAGCATACGGTGGTGCTGGACGAGTTGTCCAAGTATGCCGACCCGCAACCCGGGCAGGAGGTCGTGACGACCGGGTTTTCGCAGTATTTCCCGGCCGACGTGCTGATCGGCTGGGTCGAGAGTGCCCATCTGAACGAGACCCGTACGGCTTACAGGGTGCACGTGCGGCTGGCGGCCGAGATGACGCGCCTGACGGACGTGATCCTCGTCGAGAACCGCGACCTCACGGAGGTGCGCGAATTGCAAAACAGTGAGAAAGTAGAACAACATACCCGACAGAACAGATAGATGCACAAGACGCTCCCATATCTCGCACTCTTTGCCGTTGTGGTGCTCTTGCAGGTTTTCCTTTTCGACAACCTGTCCATCAGCATTTACCTCAATCCGCTTGTCTACGTGGCTTTCATCGCCCTGCTGCCGCTCGACACGCCGCCTGTCGTGCTGCTGTTGTCGGGGCTGGCCACGGGTGTTACGATGGACTTGGCCATGGGGGCTGCCGGTGTGAACACCATCGCCACGCTGCTCATCGCCTTTGCCCGCCCGACGCTGCTCGGGCTGCTGTACTCCCGTGACGATATTCGGGAGGGAGGCATCCCCAGTACCGGACGGCTCGGGAACCGGGTCTTCCTGAATTACCTGATCGTGCTGGTGCTGGTGCACCATGCCGTATTTTTCTCGCTGGAAGCACTTTCGTGGGCGCATATCGTGCGCACGATCGTGCGTACCGTGGCGAGCGGTGCCGTGTCGGTGGCCTTCATCTGGGTCATCGCCCGCATCTTCACCGCCAAACTCCCCGTCCGCATATGAAAAGTTCCGAGGGCTTCGTGCGGATGCGTACCTTGCAGGGGGTGGTGCTTTTCATCTTCCTGCTGATCGCCGGCCGCCTGGCCTATATCCAGCTTGTCGATTCGAAATACAACGAACTGGCCAAGGCCAATGTGCTGCGCCATGTGGTGCAGTACCCGCCGCGCGGCGAGGTCTTCGACCGCAACGGCGAATATCTGGTACAGAGTCGCGAGTGTTATGACTTGATGGTGATCTATCGCGAGATGGATCGGGAGGGGTTCGATACGACGCTTTTCTGTCAGGTTACGGGGCTTTCGCGCGAAGGGCTTGTGAGGGAGCTGGCCAATGCCCGTGTGCGTCCGCGTGCGCCCCGTATGGTGATGAACTATATGTCCAAGGAGGACAAACTTCGTTTCGACGAGTGTAACTTCGCCGGCTTCTATACCGTTTACCGGACTGCCCGGCAATACCCTCGTAAAGTAGGGGGAAACCTGCTGGGATATGTGGGGGAGGTCAATTCCGAAATGTTGCGGCGTTATCCTTCGTATCAGGCGGGCGAATACGTCGGAATCAGCGGCGTGGAGTCGGCCTACGAGCCGGAGCTGCGCGGTAAGAAGGGGGTGAAGATCTCCGAGGTGGATACGCACGGAGCGATCAAGGGTTCGTATATGGACGGTCGTTTCGATTCGCTGCCCGTACCCGGCAAGTCGATCGTCTGCACGATCGACGCGCGGTTGCAGCTCTTCGCCGAGGAGCTGATGGCCGGCAAAGTCGGGGCTGCCGTGGCGATCGAACCTTCGACGGGCGAGATTCTGATGATGGTTTCCTCGCCCACATACGATCCCGATGAACTGGTGGGACGGCAGCGGGGCAATCACTATATGGAGCTGCTCTATAACAAACGGCAGCCGCTGTTCAACCGTGCCGTAAGCGGCCGTTATCCGCCCGGTTCGACCTTCAAACTGGTTCAGGGCCTGATAGGGATGCAGGAGGGTGTGCTGACTCCTTCCATGCGTTATCCCTGTCACGAGGGTTATCAGGTCGGACGGCTCAAGATGAGGTGTCACGCCCATACGTCGCCTGCGGACCTGCGTTTTGCCATAGCGACTTCGTGCAACGCCTATTTCTGTTACGTATTCCGCGATATTCTCGAAAATCCCCGGTACGGAAGCGTCAAGGAGGGGTTCGACGTATGGAGGGAGTATGTCGAGAGTTTCGGCTTCGGCCGCAAGCTGGATTCGGATTTTCTGGGCGAGGGAAACGGCTATGTTCCCGACCGGAAGTTTTACGACAGGCGTTATCGGAAATCGTGGAACGCGCTGACGGTGCTGTCGCTCTCGATCGGTCAGGGGGAGCTGGAGTGTACGCCGCTGCAAATGGCTAACCTGGCGGCTATCGTCGCTAATCGCGGGTACTATTATATCCCGCACATCGTCCGTTCGGTAGAGGGGCGGGATTCGATGGACCGGCGGTTTTACGAGAAACATTATACGAAAGTCGATCCGAAATATTTCGAACCGATCGTGGAGGGTATGTGGCAGAGCGTGCACAAGGAGGGCGGAACCTCCCGGACGGCTTATCTGCCGGGTCTGGACGTGTGCGGCAAGACCGGTACGGCGCAGAATCCTCGAGGCAAGGATCATTCGACCTTCCTGTCGTTCGCTCCGAAGGACAATCCCCGCATCGCTATTTCGGTGTATGTCGAGAACGGCGGGTTCGGGGCTTCGGCCGCTTTGCCCATCGCCAGTCTGCTCGAAGAGTACTATTTGACCGACACCGTCACACGGCCCTGGCTGGTGGAGATGGTCAAGCAGAAAACGATTTATTACCCGGCCTATGGAAAATAACGGCATCGGTAAATTGTTCGAGGGCGTCGATCGCTGGACAGTGCTGATCTATGTGCTGATCGTGCTGGTCGGCTTCGTGGCTATCCTCTCCGCTTCGTACGAAGAGGGGGCGGAGAGCATTTTTTCCTTCTCGCATTTCTATATGAAACAGCTCGTCTGGATGGGAATATCGTTCGCCGTAGCGGTCGTCGTGTTGCTGGTCGATGCGAGCATCTATCACAAGTGGGCTTATCTGTTCTATGTCCTGGGATTGCTGACCCTGGTAGCCGCTCTGCTGTTCGGTCGTGAAGTGAACGGTGCGAAGGCCTGGTTCGAGATCGGGTCGGTCCGTATTCAGCCGGTGGAGTTCGCCAAAATCGCTACGGCGTTGGCGCTGGCCCGCGTGATGAGCTCCAGCTCGTTTTCGATCAACCGGGCGGGGGATCTTTTCAAGGTGGGATTGGTGATCTGTCTGCCGCTGTTGATTATCGTCATGCAGAACGATACAGGATCGGGTATCGTGCTCGTATCGCTGCTGTTCGTGTTGTACCGCGAAGGTTTGAACAAGTGGCTCTGTATTCCGGTGATCCTGATCGCCGTACTCTTTATTTTTTCGTTCCTCTTTACGCCGCTGACCCTGTTGGTGATGCTGATTCTGGTCTGTACGCTTTCCGAGGCGATGATGAACGGACAGTGGCGGTCCCGCATGGTTTATCTGGCTGCGCTGGCATTGGGCACGCTGCTTCTCTATTTCGGGATGCTGTTGGCGGCTCCCGGAGCGATGGATCTCTACCGCTGCCTGCTCGTGGTGACGCTGCTGTCGCTCATCTTTGTGGCGATTTATGCCTTCCGCGCCAATCTGCGCAATATTTTCATTACGATCGGACTGTTTCTGACGGCAATGCTTTTCGTTCCGACTACCGATTATATTTTCAATTCCATCCTCAAAGAGCATCAGCAGAACCGTATTTTAAGTTTCCTGGGGCTGGTCAGTGATCCCCTCGGTACGGATTATAACGTCAATCAGGCCAAGATCGCTATCGGTTCGGGCGGCTGGATCGGCAAAGGGTTCCTGCAAGGGACCCAGATCAAATACGGTTTCGTGCCGGAGAAACATACCGATTTCATTTTCTGTACCATCGGCGAGGAGTGGGGATTTCTGGGCGCTATGCTTCTGCTGACGCTCTTTTGCCTGTTGATATTCCGGTTGATGCGTATGGGCGAACGGCAGGAGGAGCCTTTCGGACGGATCTACTGTTACTGCGTTGCGGCATTCCTGCTTTTTCATCTGCTCGTTAATGTGGGGATGACCATCGGACTGATGCCGGTGATGGGAATTCCCCTGCCGTTGGTCAGCTACGGTGGTTCGTCGCTCATGGCTTTTACCATCATGTTGTTCATTGCGGTCCGGCTGGATGCCTCGACCCGGCAATATTCTTTTCGATAACATTCACAACCTTATTTATATATCCGACTGACTTTATGAAAGAACATCAACACAGAGGTTTGACTTCCGCCCAGGTGGAGGAGAGCCGCCGTCTGCATGGGGATAATCTCATCACGCCCCGCAAGGGGGATTCGGCCTGGAAACTGTTTGCCGAGAAGTTCCGCGATCCGATTATTCAGGTATTGCTGGTAGCGGCGCTGCTGTCGCTGGCGATGGCTTTTATCGATGGGGAGTTCCTGGAAACCATCGGAATTATCTGCGCCATCGTTTTGGCCACTTGTGTCGGCTTTTTCTTCGAATTGGACGCCATGCGGCGGTTCAAGCGGCTCAATCTGGTGAATGACGACATTCCGGTCAAGGTCGTCCGCGACGGGGAGATGACCGAGGTGCCCCGACGCGATGTGGTCGTGGGCGACCTGGTGTATGTCGAGAATGGCGAAACGGTCCCGGCGGACGGTAAGCTGGTGAAGGCCGTATCGCTCAAGATCAATGAATCGACGCTGACGGGCGAGCCTGAGGTGGACAAGACTACCGACGAACGCTTTTTCGATGCCGAGGCGACCTATCCTTCCGATGCGCTGTTGCGCGGTACGACCGTCGTGGACGGTTACGGCGAGATGATCGTCGAGGCTGTGGGCGACCGCACCGAAGCGGGGCGGGTAACCGAGCAGTCGTCCATAGCCAGCGAAGAGCCTACGCCGTTGTATAAGCAGCTGACGCGTCTTTCGAGGATGATCGGTAAGATCGGTATTGCAGTGTCGATTGCGATCTTCGTAGCGATGCTCGCCAAGGCATACCTGGGCGGCGAGCTTTCGACGGGCGATTGGGTCCAGACTTCCAAGGAGCTGCTGCGTATTTTTATGGTTTCGGTGGCTTTGATCGTGATGGCTGTTCCTGAGGGGCTGCCGATGAGTATCACGCTCTCGCTGGCGTTGTCGATGCGTCGGATGTTGAAGACGAATAACCTGGTGCGCAAGATGCACGCCTGCGAAACGATGGGGGCCGTTACGGTGATTTGTACCGATAAGACCGGTACGCTTACCCAGAACCGGATGCGGGTCGAGGAGATCATCCATTATGCGTCCATCGACGAACGGTTGCTGGCCGAGATCATCGCCGTCAATTCGACCGCTTTTCTCGATGCCGACGCAAATGTCATCGGCAATCCGACCGAAGGAGCCCTGTTGATCCGCTTGCGGGAAGAGGGATTCGACTATGCGGCTTTGCGCGAGGAGGCTCCGATCGTCGATCGTATGACGTTCACCACCGAACGCAAATATATGGCGACGATTATACAGAGCAAAACCACTGGAAAGCGTTTGATTTGCGTGAAGGGTGCTCCCGAAATCGTACGGGCGATGTGTATGCCGGATGGCAAGGACGCCCAGGTGAACGAACAGTTGCTGCTGTTTCAGGGACGTGCGATGCGTACGCTGGCGGTGGCGTATGCCGAAACGACGGCCGAACGATGCGAAGACGCGCTGCGGGATCCGCAGATGCTGTTCGTGGCCGTGGCGGCGATCGCCGATCCGGTGCGGGAAGATGTGCCGGCTGCCGTAGCCCGTTGTATGAAGGCCGGAATCGACATTAAGATCGTCACGGGCGATACTCCGGCCACGGCCCGTGAGATCGCACGCCGCATCGGTTTATGGCACGATGAAACCGACTCCTCACGGAACGAAATGACGGGCGTGGAGTTCGCGGCGATGAGCGACGAGGAGCTGCTCGAGCGGGTGCAGGCTCTGAAGATTATGTCCCGGGCGCGACCGCTCGACAAGCAGCGGCTCGTGCGTCTTTTGCAGCGCAAGGGCGAAATCGTGGCTGTAACGGGTGACGGTACGAACGATGCACCGGCGCTGAATTTCGCTAACGTGGGACTCTCGATGGGATCGGGTACGTCGGTGGCGAAGGATGCCAGCGACATCACGCTGCTCGACGATTCGTTTACGTCGATCGCATCGGCCGTGATGTGGGGGCGTTCGCTCTACCGCAATATCCAACGTTTCGTACTGTTTCAACTGACGATCAATTTCGCGGCGATCATCGTGGTTTTCGTAGGTTCGATTTTCGGGACCGAGATGCCGCTTACGGTAGTGCAGATTCTGTGGGTCAATATCATCATGGACACTTTCGCTGCGCTGGCGATGGCTTCCCTGCCGCCCAATCCGGCGGTGATGAACGAACCGCCGCGTCCCAAAGACGAGTTTATCATCACACCGGCCATGGCCCGGACGATCTTTACCTGCGGAACGATTTTCGTCGGCGTATTGCTCGGTATGCTGTTCTACTGGCGTGCTACGACCGGCGAGCTCAGTCTCGAACAACTGACCGTTTTCTTCTCTGTATTCGTCTTTCTGCAGTTCTGGAATATGTTCAACGCCAAAGGCTTCGAAGCGTGCCATTCGGTGCTGCACGATCTGCGGGGAAGCCGTACGTTCTTCCTGGTGCTGCTGTTGATTGCCGTCGGACAGGTGTTGATCGTGGAGTTCGGAGGTCCGGTATTCCGTACCACGCCGCTCACGTGGGTACAATGGCTCGAAGTGATCGGCTATACCTCTCTGATCGCTATTCTGGGCGATGTCGTGCGGAGTATCCGCCGCCGCATCCGTCCCCGTCCCGGCTGTCGGTAAGCGGTGAGAACAGGTTTTTCCGATGCGGTCGGAATCTTGTATTTGGTAAATGAAGAAATTGCTGTTGCTGTGCCTTCTGCTGGGGGTGTCGATCGGCGCTTTCGCCCAGGTCGATACATTGAGTCCGATTACCCCCCCCCTCCGCCGCAGCCCGTTTGTCCGGGATATGGAGCGGATAACCTCTTCGCGTGCCTATCGAATAACCTATATCGGAGTTCCCCTTATTGTCGCAGGTTTGGTCGTGCAGGAGCGGGATCGGGGATTTCGTCATTTGAGGAACGATTATGTACCGTCTTTCCGTCTCCATTATGACGATTATCTGCAATATGCTCCCGCAGCGTTGATGCTGGGGCTGAAAATCGGAGGAGTCCGGGGGCGCAGTTCGTGGGGCCGGATGTTGGTGTCGGATGCCTTTTCCGTCGCGCTGATGGCCGGAGCGGTCAACTCTCTGAAATATACCTGCCGTATGCCCCGCCCCGACGGATCGAACAACAAGTCGTTTCCGTCGGGGCATACGGCTACGGCTTTTATGGCAGCTACGATGCTTCATAAGGAGTACGGGCCTCGCAGTCCCTGGTACAGTATCGCCGGCTATTCGATGGCTACGGTAACGGGTGTTTCGCGCATGCTCAACAATAAACATTGGTTCAGCGATGTATTAGTAGGTGCGGGGATCGGTATTCTTTCCGTAGAGCTGGGATACCTGTTCGCCGATTTGATTTTCAAGGAGAGGGGATTGACGGAATTCGAGCAGGATTTTGCTTTCGATCGGTATTGCCGGCCGTCGTTTCTCGGTATGGAAGTAAGTACGGATGTGGTGATAGGACGGTATCGTCCTGTTGCGGGAGTCGAAGGCGAGTTCAATGCAGGTGTGAACCTGGGCATCGAGGGGGCTTGGTTTATGAATCCTTATGTCGGTTTCGGAGGACGTACGGCCGTGTCGAGTGTGCCGATCAAGTTGAATGTTGCCGAATCTACGGATCGTTTGGACAGTTGGGCCGCAAGTGCCGGGGCCTATTTTTCATATCCGATTACGGCACGCTGGCGGACCGGTGGCAAGGTCTTGGCCGGGTATCAGTATTATGAATCCTTTTCCCTGAACGGATATACGCTGGGGAGTTGCGGAGGACCTGTTTTCGGAGTCGGCACGTCCATGACATTTCGCGCCAACTACAATTTCGACCTTCGATTTCAGACGACTTATTACCTGCAACCTCCGATGGTCCGCGAGAGTCGTCAGCACCTTAATACGCTGACTTTGGGTCTGTCGGCGAATATCGCTTTTTAGTACTTGTGCGGGTCCGAACCGCGATTCTTCGAAACGGATAAAATGAAAGAGGTGCGACCTTCGGCCGCACCTCTTTTCGTATAAAGGAACAGGATTACAATACACCCTGCTCGAGCATAGCCTGTGCGACTTTCATGAAGCCTGCGATGTTGGCGCCCTTCACGTAGTCGATGTGACCGTCCTTCTGCTTGCCGAACTTCACGCAAGCGTCGTGGATGCTTGCCATGATGAAGTGGAGTTTCTCGTCCACCTCTTTGCCCGACCAGGAGATGTGCATGCAGTTCTGCGTCATTTCGAGACCCGAAGTAGCTACACCGCCCGCATTGACAGCCTTGCCCGGTGCGAACAGGATACCTGCCTTCTGGAATGCGTGGATAGCTTCCGGCGTGCAACCCATGTTCGAAACCTCGGCGCAGCACCAAGTGCCGTTCTTCAGCAGTTCGGCAGCATCGTCGCCGTTCAGCTCGTTCTGGAATGCGCAGGGGAGTGCGATGTCGCACTTCACGCTCCAAGCCTTCTTGCCCGGAGTGAAGGTCGTACCTGCGAATTTCTCTGCGAACGGAGCCACGATATTGCGGTTCGAAGCGCGGAGCTCGAGCATATAGTCGATCATCTCCTCGTTCATACCGTTGGGGATCGTTACTACACCGTCGGGACCGGAGATTGCGATCACTTTGGCGCCCAGTTCGGTAGCCTTCTTCGATGCACCCCAAGCCACGTTACCGAAGCCCGAGATGGCGATCTTTGCGCCTTCCAGTTTCTTGCCGGCCAGATGCAGCATGTGCTGTACGAAATAGAGTGCGCCGAAACCGGTAGCCTCCGGACGGAGGATCGAACCGCCCCAAGTTTCGCCCTTGCCGGTAAGAACGCCGGTGTGGTACTTGCGAGCCAGTTTCTGATACATACCGTTCAGGAAGCCGATCTCACGACCGCCTACGCCTACGTCGCCGGCGGGAACGTCGGTATCGACACCGATATTGTGCCACAATTCAAGCATGAAAGCCTGGCAGAAACGCATGATTTCAGCGTTCGACTTGCCGGTCGGATCGAAGTCCGAACCACCCTTTGCACCACCCATCGGAAGGGTCGTCAGGGCGTTCTTGAAAGTCTGCTCGAAACCGAGGAACTTCAGCATCGAAGGGTTCACGGCCTTGTGGAAACGCAAACCGCCTTTGTAGGGACCGATCGCGCTGTTGAACTGAACGCGGTAGCCCAGGTTGGTCTGAACTTCGCCTTTGTCGTCCACCCACGTTACGCGGAAGGTGAAGATACGATCCGGCTCTACGAGGCGCTCAACGATCTTGGCTTTCTCGAACTCAGGATGTTGGTTGTAAACTTCCTCGATGGACTCGAGTACTTCGCGTACGGCCTGCAGGTATTCGTTTTCACCCGGGTGCTTACGCTCCAATTCTGCCATTAAATTGTTAACATTCATAATATATTGAAATTAAGTTGTGGTTTAATGTTGATGCAAAGATAGTATTTATTCTTATAGATTGTAATTTATTTTGCATGAAAAGATTACTTTTTCGTACAAAGTGATTTTGTTTGTCTGAAAAACTGAAATTGAACGGTTTTTCCGAGCCAGGACTCTTCCGTATATATTATAAGGAAAAAGTTTTCGCACGGATTGGGGGGCATGAACGGGTATTTTGGAAAAATATCGTTATCTTTGTTGGGATTAAACCTTTTTCATAAGGCAATGAGTTCAGACAAGTACATTTTGCAGGAGGTCGTCGATGCCCGTACGGAACGGGAGTTCCTCGATCTGCCTCGGAAAATCTATAAGGGGAATCGTAATTGGGTATGTCCCCTCGATCCTTCTATCCGGGCTATTTTCGACCCGAAGAAAAATGAATTGCTCTCCGACGGCGAGGCCATTCGCTGGATCGCACGCGATAAAAAAGGAGAAGTGGTGGGACGTATCGCCGCTTTTTACGATCGGGAACATGCTTTCCTGGAGGAACAGCCGACGGGAGGATGCGGCTTTTTCGAGGCTATCAACGATCAGGAGCTGGCCGATCAGCTTTTCGATGCGGCCCGCATGTGGCTTTCCAGCCGGGGTATGGAGGCGATGGACGGTCCGATCAATTTCGGTCCCCGGGACTCCTGGTGGGGGCTGCTGGTCAGCGGGTACGAATTCCAGCCCCTCTATGAGAATGCGTACAATCCGCCTTATTATAAAGAGTTGTTCGAGAATTACGGATTTCAGAACTATTTCAACCAGCATACCTATCTGCGTCGGTTGGAGGTGGGGCAGTTGAGCGATTCGGTTTACGAGCGTGTGAAGCGTCTGGAGGAGAGTCCGGGTTACTGTTTCAAGCATATCTCGAAAAAGAATCTCGAGCAGGTGGCCGAGGATTTCCGGTTGGTTTATAACAAGGCGTGGGCGCTGTTTTCGGGTGTGAAGGCGATGGACCGCGAACAGGCGTTCCGCATTATGAATACGTTGCGCCCGATTATCGACGAACGGTTGGTCTATTTCGCTTACTATAACGACGAACCCATCGGCTTTTTCATCATGGTGCCCGATTTGAATCGGGTGATCGGTTCCTTCAACGGCAAGTTCGGCTGGTGGAACAAGTTGCGTCTGATGTGGGCGCTCAAGGTGGCGCATAAGGCTGACAGGGTTCTTGGCTTGATTTTCGGAGTCACCCCCGAGTTCCACGGCAAGGGCATCGAGGCGGGAATCATTCGTGAGTTCGAGAAGGCGGTGCCGAAGTTGCCCTACAAATCGTTGGAACTTGCGTGGATCGGCGATTTCAATCCGGTGATGATGCGCATGGTGGAGAGTTACGTATGCGCCACCAAGCACAAGATGCATACGACCTACCGCTACCTGTTCGACCGCACGAAGGAGTTTCACCGCTGTCCCCGGATGGGCGTGAAGCGCCGCGAATAAGACTGATAATCAAATAACTGATAATTAAATCGATAACAGACAATGAAAACAACGGTTTTTACCAAACATCACATTGCGAACGGCGCTAAGATGGCCGAGTTCGCAGGTTACAACATGCCGATCGAATTTACGGGCATCAACGAAGAGCACCTGGCCGTGCGCAACAACGCGGGCGTATTCGACGTGAGTCACATGGGCGAGGTCTGGGTAAAAGGTCCCAAGGCCGAAGCGTTCCTGCAGCATATCACGACCAACGATGTTGCGGCGCTTTACGACGGGAAGGTGCAATATACCACCATGCCCAACGGCAAGGGAGGTATCGTGGACGACTTGCTGGTTTACCGGATCGATGCCGAAACTTATCTGCTCGTAATCAATGCGGCCAATATCGACAAGGATTGGAACCATATCGTCGAAGAGGGCAAGAAATTCGGCTTGGAGGCCGGTCATGGCAAGCAGCTCTACAACGCTTCGGACGAGATCTGCCAACTGGCGATCCAGGGTCCCAATGCGATGAAGATCGTGCAGAAGTTGTGCACCGAGCCGGTGGAGGATATGGAATACTATACGTTCAAGAAGCTGAAGGTTGCCGGTGTGGATGCGATTCTTTCGATTACGGGATACACCGGTGCGGGCGGCTGCGAGATCTATGTGGCCAACGAAGACGGCGAGAAACTCTGGAAGGCTCTCTGGCAGGAGGGTTCGAAGGAGGGGCTGAAGAACATCGGCCTCGGTGCCCGCGACACGTTGCGTCTGGAAATGGGTTTCTGCCTCTACGGTAATGATATCGACGATACGACTTCGCCCATCGAGGCGGGCCTGAACTGGCTGACCAAGTTCGTCGATGGCAAGGAGTTCATCGACCGTAAACTGATGGAAGAGCAGAAGGCCGGCGGTTTGACCCGCAAGCTGGTCGGTTTCAAGATGATCGATCGCGGTATTCCGCGTCATGGCTACCAGATTGCCTCTCCTGAGGGCGATATCATCGGCCAGGTGACTTCGGGTACGATGTCGCCCTGTCTGAAACAGGGGATTGGTATGGGTTACGTGAAGAAGGAGTTCGCCAAGGTCGGCACGCAGATCGCCATCGTGATCCGCGAGAAGCTGATGAAGGCCGAGGTCGTGAAACTTCCGTTCATTCAGCAAAAATAGTTTCCGTCCGATCGGATGATTCGGGGCGGCTCTGCAAAAGAGCCGCCCCTTTTTTGTCGTATCCGTGATTTTTGCATCCGACATCAGATCTGCGCGTCCGGTCGGAGCCGGTAACGGGTTATACTGAGAAGCAATTCCGATTTTATAAGGCCGTGAAAGGCATCGGTAAATAGGGTCCGGTTTTTCAGCCGTTCGCAGCCATCTCCCGGTCGAATATTTCGTCGAAAAGCCGCCGGAGCTCTTGGCGGTTGCGGATCAGCTCGCGCAGTCGTGCGAGGCGCAGGGCATTGTCCGATTCCGGGATCCAGAGTCGGAGATAGCCTCCTTCCGCGTATTTATGTGTCAGGTGATCGACACAGCGGCGATATTGATCCTCGCGGTCCAGCTCCGGATAGTTCGCCAGCCCGTATTGTATCGTGCGGCGGACGATGGTCGGTGGGTCGATACAACGGTCGGCTTCGGCAACGATGCGTCCGTAAATCGTGCGGGGTTCGTGGTCCGACGAGGCGCGGTGGTCTTCCACCGCCTCACGCATGACGGCGATCTGCTGCGGCGAGAACCACTGCCGCAGTTTTGTATCCGCAGCGAGGATTTCCCCCGAATGGATATGGTGCATCTCCCGTCCTTTCTCCAGTCCCACGTCGTGGTAGGCCGCAATTGCGTAAACCATCTGCCGATCGACCTGGTAATGCCGGGCCAGTGCCAGACTCTGTTCGATGACTGTCCGGGCGTGTTCGGGTCCGTGGGCACGGTCGAAATGTTCGTAACGGGGGAGGATCGCCTGTTCGACGTAGGCTTGCAACTCTTTATTCATGTGTTTCGTAAAAAAAGTCCCTTCCATGGTAGGGGAAAGGGACTTTGGTTGTAGAAACCGGATGGTGGTATCTGGATAAATATCCTATTTTGCGTATGCCACGGATCGGGTTTCGCGGATGACGGTGATTTTTACCTGCCCCGGGTAGGTCATTTCGTCCTGGATCTTCTTGGCGATGTCGTGCGACAGGCTTTCGGACTCCATGTCGGAGAGCTTCTCCGCACCGACGATTACACGCAGCTCGCGGCCTGCCTGGATCGTATAGGTCTTCACTACGCCGGGGTAGGAGAGCGCGATGTCCTCCATCTCCTTCAGACGCTTGATATAGCTCTCGACCACCTCACGACGGGCTCCCGGACGGGCTCCCGAAATGGCATCGCAGACCTGGATGATCGGGGCGATAAGCGACGACATCTCGATTTCGTCGTGGTGGGCGCCGATCGCGTTGCAAACCTCGGGCTTCTCCTTGTATTTCTCGGCGAGTTTCATACCGATAATTGCGTGCGGCAATTCGGGTTCGTCGTCGGGCACCTTGCCGATGTCGTGCAACAGACCGGCGCGGCGGGCCGTTTTGGGGTTGAGCCCCAGCTCGGCAGCCATGATGCCGGCCAGGTTGGCCGTTTCGCGGGCGTGCTGCAACAGGTTCTGTCCGTAGGAGGAGCGGTATTTCATCTTGCCGATCATACGGATCAGCTCCGGATGCAGGCCGTGAATACCCAGGTCGATCGCGGTACGTTTGCCGACTTCGACGATCTCCTCTTCGATCTGCTTCTGTACCTTGGCGACCACCTCCTCGATTCGGGCCGGGTGGATACGTCCGTCGGTTACGAGCTGGTGCAGGGCCAGGCGGGCGATTTCGCGGCGCACGGGATCGAACCCGCTCAGGATGATCGCTTCGGGCGTGTCGTCCACGATGATTTCGATGCCTGTGGCAGCTTCCAGCGCCCGGATGTTGCGACCTTCGCGGCCGATGATGCGGCCTTTGACTTCGTCGCTTTCGATGTTGAACACCGTAACGGCGTTTTCGATGGCCGTTTCGGTCGCCACACGCTGGATCGAAGCCACGATGATTCGCTTGGCCTCCTTCGTGGCGGTCATTTTGGCCTCCTCGATCGTTTCGTTGATGTAGGCTGCAGCGTCGGCTTTGGCTTCCGCTTTCATATTTTCGATCAGGATGCTCTTGGCATCTTCGGAGCTCAGGCCCGAAATCTGCTCGAGGCGCGTGTTCTGCTCGTGCATCAGACGGTCGATCTCCTCCTTCTTGTGTTCGAGCACCTGAAGCTGCGCTTCCATCTGCTCTTTGAGGCGGGCGTTCTCCTTGACCTTGCCTTCCAGTTCGCGCTGTTGGTTTTGCAGGTTGTTTTCGATCTGCTTGGCCCGCTGTTCGCTTTGGGCGATCTTCTGGTTGCGTTCATTGACCTGGCGGTCGTGCTCGCTCTTGAGCTGGATGAACTTCTCCTTGGCCTGGAGAATCTTCTCTTTCTTTATCATTTCGCCTTCCGCTTCCGCCTCTTTCCGGGCGGCTTCACGCAGTGCCTTGATGGTCTTCTTGGTAACGTATTTGGTTACCAGGATGTAAATACCCAGGCAGACTACGGCGGACAGGACGCTCGATAGTACGATTGTCATCATTGTTTTAGAGAGTTATTATTTGTTAGTTATTAGGGTTTGTGCATAAAAAAACCGCATAGTATTCCTTAACTTGTTTGACGAATCTGCAAGATCAGTCAAGTGTGGGGGCTCCCGAAAATCGCAACCTTCTACCGGCAGGCCGCAGCCTGCACCCCGAGGGGTTGAAGCCTGATTTTGAAAGTGGTGAGTTGCCCCAATGTAAAAATTGTTCAGTTTCGCAAAGCTTTAAGGAATCTATGCGGGTAGATTTTTCTTAAACGTATGGTAAAGAACGATGATACTTGCGGACTTTTCTATACGGTCCCCCCTCGTATCCTTCCCTGTTATTTCTTTTCGGTTTCGATTCGGTTCAGGTATTCGTCGATCTCGTCGCGCAGCGCTTCCAGCCTGCGGAGATCTTCGCTGCCCACTTCTCGGCTGCGGGCCAGCGAAACGCTCGAAATCGCCAACTGCAATGCGGCCATCGCCAGGCAGTCCTGTGTCGAGAATCCTTCGTATTTGGCTTTTTCGAACCGGGTGACATAGGCATTCACCTCGCGTTCGGCCAGGCGGTAGAGCTCCTCTTTCTCCGCCAGCGACTGTTCCTCGTTCGCTTCGTGCTTGAGCGTAAACGAGTAACTTTTACCGGCTATTTTGAGCTTTATTGCCTGTTGCTGGGCCATGTCGCTTGCTTCCCGTTAAATGAAATATCTTCGGTCGTTATCGTATGTCTTGCCTACTTGCCCGACAGCTCTTCGCCGATTCGGTCGGGTTTGTTGAGTAGGGTGATGCACTTGTCCACCTCCCGCATTAAACGGTTGACGCGTGCGATCGCTTTGCTTTGGTCGGGTGCATTTCCTGCGAGTCCCTGGCTGAGCTGTACGCGGGCGAGCTCCTTGCCGAGCTCTTTTACCTGCATTTGCAAATCGCGGTTTTCTTTACGCAAGACGTCGCGCTCCGCCGCTGTTTCCTTGCAAAGGGCCGTAAGCCGACGATGGTCGGCAATGAGCTGCCGAATCTGCGCCTCGAAATCGCTTATGACCTTTTTCTCTGCCATTTATCTGTCGCCGGAAATATTTTCCGCCTTCCCAAAGGTATATAAAAAACGTCAAACGACAAAATTTTATTTCATGATCATATCCTTTCGTGTCCCCCGTTATGGGAAGCGTAGCGGCCCAATTCCCCTCCCGGGAAGGGAATTAGGGGTGAATTGCGGACACGACCGGAGGCCGTGAGTTAGCGACCGTCGGATTCGATCCTGCGACTGTCGGATAACGCTACATTGAAAGATGTGATGATTGTCTTTTATTTCGTTTCGAGTTCGCCGTAGAGGTCGTAGTCTTCGGCTGCGGTGATCCGCACCTGATAGAAGCAACCGCGGATCAGCCTGCGGCCTGCGGCCGGAATCAGGATCTCCTGATCCACTTCGGGCGAGTCGTATTGCGACCGTCCTACGTAGAAATCCCCCTGCCGGGAGTCGATGATGACCCGCTCCAACTGACCGATACGTGCCCGGTTGTTTTCGAGCGAGATCTCATTCTGAAGCGCCATTACTCGTTCTACACGACTTTGTTTGACCTCTTCCGGAACATCGTCCGGCAGATTCCGGGCCGAATAGGTTCCCTCCTCTTCGGAATAGGGGAATACGCCCAGTCGTTCGAACCGTACCGTGCGCACGAATTCCAGAAGCTCTTCGAAGTCGGCTTCGGTTTCGCCCGGATATCCGACCAGCAGGGTCGTGCGCAGCGCGAGGTCGGGAATGGCCTGCCTCAGTTTGTCGATCAGCTCGTAAGCCTGGGCCTTGGTATGGCGTCGGTGCATGGCCGCGAGCTGGTCGTCGGAGATATGCTGGAAGGGAATGTCGAGGTATTTGCAGATTTTGGGTTCGCGGGCCATCACTTCGATCACCTCGTCGGGGAAAGCCGTGGGGTAGGCGTAGTGGAGCCGGATCCAGCGGATGCCGTCGATGCGGCACAAGGCTTCGAGCAGTTCGGCCAGGCGTCGTTTGCCGTAAAGGTCCAGGCCGTAGTAGGTCGTGTCCTGTGCGATTACGATCAGTTCGCGCACACCGCCTGCGGCCAGCTTCCGGGCCTCTTCCAGCAGGGTTTCCATCGGCACCGAAGCGTGGGGCCCCCGAATCAGGGGAATGGCGCAATAACCGCACTTCCAGTTGCAGCCTTCGGAAATTTTCAGGTAAGCGTAATGTTTCGGGGTGGTGAGCCGGCGTTCGGTCGCAAGCGCTGGCCGGGGAGTCGCCTCCAGCGCCCGAACGATGTCGTCCCAATCCTTCACGCCGAAGAACTCATCGACCTCGGGCAGCTCGGCACGCAGCTCCTCCGCATAACGCTCGCTCAGGCAGCCCACGACGAACAGCCGTTCGATTTTACCCGTCTGTTTGGCGGCGGCGGCCCGGAGGATCATGTCGATCGACTCCTGCTTGGCGTCGCCGATGAAGCCGCAGGTGTTGATGACCACGACTTTGGCATCGGTGCGGTCGCTGTCGTGCGTGACCGTATAGCCTGCGGCTGCGAGCTGGGCCATCAGGTGTTCCGAATCGACCGTGTTTTTCGAGCACCCGAGGGTGATGACGTTAATTTTCTTCATTCACGGGAGATTTTATTTTGCTTCGCTGCCGAAAAGGGCGTTCACGAACTCCTTGCGGTCGAACATCTTGAGCTGGTCGATGCCTTCGCCGATGCCGATGTAGCGGACGGGAATGCGGAACTGGTCGCTGATGCCGATCACCACGCCGCCCTTGGCCGTGCCGTCGAGCTTGGTGATGGTGAGCGACGTGACCTGCGTGGCCTGGGTGAATTGCCGGGCCTGTTCGAAGGCGTTCTGTCCGGTCGAACCGTCCAGCACCAGCATCACCTCCTGCGGGGCGTTGGGGATAACCTTGCCCATCACGTTGCGGATCTTGGTCAGCTCGTTCATCAGGCCGACCTTGTTGTGCAGGCGGCCCGCCGTGTCGATCAGTACGACGTCGGCCTTGTTCGCCACGGCCGATTTCAAGGTGTCGAAGGCCACCGACGCCGGATCGGAGCCCATCTCCTGACGGATCATCGTGGCGCCGGCCCGTTCGGCCCATACGGCCAACTGGTCGATGGCGGCCGCACGGAACGTATCCGCAGCGCCGATATAGACGTTGAGGCCGGCCCGGGTGAGCTGGGCCGCGAGTTTGCCGATCGTCGTGGTCTTGCCGGCGCCGTTCACGCCGACGACCATGATGACGTAGGGGACGCCTTCCTCGACGTCGAGTCCGAAGTTTTCGGTCGAGCGGTGCGACTCCTCCATCAGTTGGGCGATCTCGTCGCGCAGGATCGATTGCAACTCCGAGGTGTTCATATACTTGTCCCGTGCGACGCGGGCTTCGATGCGTTCGATGATCTTCACGGTGGTTTCCACGCCTACGTCGGAGGTGATGAGCACCTCCTCCAGATCGTCGAGCACCTGTGTATCGATGGTCGATCGACCGGCAACGGCCCGCGCCAGTTTCGAGAAGAGGCCCGTTTTGGTCTTCTCCAGACCGGAGTTGAGTTCCGCCTGCTCCCGGTCAGCGGTTCGGGCAGCCGGCTGGGGAGAGGTATTTTCCTGCTTCGTCGTATTTTCGACCGCAGCCGGCCGGTGGTTTTCCGGAGAAGTCGGTTGAGATCGTTCCGCCGGAGTCGTCGGCTGTGTATTCTGTTTTTTCTTGAAAAGATCGAAGAATCCCATAAAATATTGTTATATTAGTAATGTTGCAAAAATACGAAAAGCCCAGAGAAAACGGGAACTTGTTGCCAGTTTTCCGAGAACATTTTAAGACTACGTCAAAGATAGTGAAAGATAAAAGCAATCGTGTGGGCTTGCACGCAAAGATTGCCGAATCGCTTCCTGTCTTCTGCAAAGATAGTACAACCAGCCGGCGGAGCCAAATTTTTTTGAGCGTTGCCGCGTTGGAGTATTTAGGCAAAGTTAGAGATACGGATAAATCGGGTGGTGCAAAGCGAATTTATTCCCGTTTTGTCGAGGCGAAGAACCGCAAGAGGAACGAAGGTACGAATGATTCCTCGATGATCGGTGCTGTTCTGCCGGGTTGCGGGTCGGTGAAAATACAAAGGGCATCCGTTGAGGATGCCCTTTGTATTAAGCGGAATCGAATTTTTAGGTTGTTTTCCGAATCCGGTCCGGCGGATGATTCTTTCCGGCCTTGCGATCCGAAAACATTCGTTTCGCCTAATGCATTGCATTTATTTCTTCTCGGCGAAAAAGTCTTTCACCTGGTCGTTGGCGATGATGCCCTCTTTGAAGATGTATGCACCGGTTTTGTCGGATTTCACCATTTTGATACATTTGGTGAACTGTTTGCCCGTACCGGTTTTCAGCGTTGCGACTACTTTCTTTGCCATATAGCACTAAAATTATTTGATTTCACGATGAATGGTCACCTTCTTCAGGAACGGGTTGTATTTCTTGCGCTCCAGACGGTCGGGGGTGTTTTTCTTGTTCTTGGTCGTGATGTAGCGGGACATTCCCGGAACACCGCTAGCTTTCTGTTCCGTGCATTCGAGAATCACCTGCACTCTGTTGCCTTTCTTTGCCATTTGTCACTTGAGTTTTAGTAAACCTTTTTGGGTGCGGCAGCTTCGCGGAGCGCTACTGCGAGGCCCTTCTTGTTGATTGTTTTGATTCCGGCGGCAGATACCTTGAGGGTGATCCAGCGGCCTTCCTCTTCAGACCAGAAGCGCTTGTTCTTCAGATTGGGGCTGAACTTGCGTTTGGTCTTGTGGTGCGAGTGGGAAACATTGTTGCCGATCACCGCTACCTTGCCTGTAATTTCGCAAACTTTCATTTTGGTTAAAATTTAATTGTAATCCCATTTCGGGGAGTGCAAATATACAATCTTTTGGCCAAATAACAAAACACCGGCCTGAAAAAGGGCCGGTGTCTCTGTTTTCGGGGGTCCTGACTTACCAGGGAATTGCGACAGGGTCTTTCTTGAAATTTTCGGTCGAAACACTGTTTCCGGGCGTTTCGGGATTCAGATATAGCGTACTGTTGAATGGCGTGACGAAGAGTTGTTGGCTGTCGGCATAGCAAATGAGCACGCCGATTCGGATCGTGCCTTCCGCTCGGTTGTACGTACCGTGCTGGTACTCTTCGCCGCCTTGGATGTTGAAGTCGTTGCCGACGCTCATTGCTCCGTATTCGTTGTGAACGATGCCGAGTTGGCACACTTCATTGACGACTTTTACATTGTTCGGGTCGGTCGCATCCATATAGAAATAATACGGACTGCCGGACAGATCGCTGTATATGCCGCTGGCCGCAAGTTCGGGGATCCGGGAGACGGAGAAGGCGTCGGTCAGACGGAAGAGGTCGCGATCGGCGAGTTTTTCGACTTTAAGGTTCGTAATATTGATCACGTTCGACAAGGAGGGGATGCTTTGGTTGAAGAAGAAGCCGCAAACGAACGTGGCTTCGGAGGAAACGGTGATCCATTCGGCAGAAGGATCGACGTACGGTTCGGTCGCAATTATTTCTTTCTTGAGCGTAGCTTTGCCTGCTGCGCTGGAGACCGAAATTAGCATAACGAATTCCGTTTCCGGCGGAAGCGAAATGTATTGGAGTGTATATCCTCCGTTGTTGGCCTGCTCTACCTGCTCTGCCGTCCATGCATTGCCGTACTTTGCGATCAACTCTTCGTCTATTCCCTCCCGGCTGAATACATTGTCGTAATCGCTTTTGAAGAAGAGTGCGGTAAGGATGCCGGATGCGTTGCTGGTGGTGGTAAGTACATCGATCGTAGTGCTGCCGGCCGAAGAGACGGTGACATTCACTTCGGGAGCCGGGCCTGTGGCGGCCGGAGTGTGAACGGGAACCGGGGCGGGGATTACGCCGACGGATTGGGTGCCGGAGAAATAGGCGGCCAAGACGAGGTAGTCGTTGTCTTCCTGTACGGGCTGCATCGAGTTTACGGCTCTTGCCTGGGTTGCAGTCTCTTCGTAACGGCCGTTGTCGTCGGTCGGAATGGTGGCGGAATAGGCCGCGAGGATTTCGGACGTGAGTTTTTGCGGATTGTCGAGGTAATATTCCTGTGCGATGAAATGATCCCACATCGCTTTGGTGACGAGCAGGGTCCGCAGGTCGGTCGAGGGATTACCTTCGATATTCCAGGTAACGGAGTTCGCCGCGATTTCTCCTAAAGTGACCGTAAGCGCTTTGTCCTTTTCGAACGCAATCGGTTCCATCGACTTGAGGGTCGCACGCTCGATCGAGACGGAGTTATGCGTTTGCCGGAGGCAGGTGTTGCCTTCGCTGTCGGTAAGCGTTACGGTGAATCCTTCCGTGTATTCGGCTGCCGGCAGCGCGAAGTAGAAATAGGTCGGAGAGTTCGCATCGAGTCGTACATTCTCCGTGCAGGTCATCGTGACGGAGGTGCTGACGAATTGTGCGGAACCTTCGCCGGGAGCGAAATCGAGGCTGCCGGAAGCCAGATCGCTTTTCGAGATTTCGAAGTGTCCGGCAATGGGTTCTCCCGCATTGCCCGACAGCATAACCGACGCGATCGACGCATCGCCGGTCACTCCTATGCGGAGTAATCCGCCGATATTTTTGAATTCCAGCGAGGTGGATGTGCTGTATGCCACCATCGGATTGCCTCCTGTCGTGTAAAACGAGTCGGGAGTATGGGGCACTTCGGGGCGGAAGTAGGCTTCGACGACCTCTCGCTCCGGGATATATCCGCCGTTGTCCGGAGAGTAGAGAGCCACGTACTCTTCGGCGGTGTCCACATTGGAGATCGTTGCGCGTGTCGGATCATTCGGATCGGGGATTACGGGCAAATTCGTGCCGTTGATTTGTACAATATCCTCTTCGCTCCAGTGGACGTAGGTTTCGCTGACGAGCGTCGTGCGGGTGCGGGGCGTCGAGAGAGTAAGGGTTACCTTGCTGTTTTGTTCGTCGTTTCCGGGATCGTCCGTTCTTCCCGGGTTTTCGGCCGGAGACTTGGTACAGGCCTGAAGAGCCAGGGCGAGGGTGCAAATCCCTGTGAGCAAATGTAAGAATCTTTTCATGGGTTTTGTTTTTTGATGGTTAGACTTGTCGGTTTTTCTTTTCGGGAATAACCGATGTATATCATGTGCTCGGATCATTTCGGGGCGGTGTGCGCCGGTCCGTATCGATCGGCTTTCCGGTGTCGTTCGATCGGCCTCGAAATCTGTTTGCCGGGAGGACTTTCGTTCGGGGCTTTTGACGGTCGGGAATACGGATGCTATTTTGTTGCAGCAAAGATGAAGGGAGCAGGCGTATATTGCTCTCTCATTTCGTTTATATCATTTCTCAAAAAGTATATTTGTCGAAAGATCCCGTTTTCAAGGCCGTTCCCGTGTTTCCGAAAATCGTGCGGATAGAGGGGCGGTGGGAATAACTGGGTGATTTTGTCGCTGACCGGGAGGAAGAATCTGTTCGGGAATAGCTTCGAATTTCGGTTTTGGAAGGCGAATGTTTGATATATAGCGGTATGAGGTGCCCGTAATTACGGTCGGAGAATTAACTCTTTTCGACGGGGTGTGTTCAATGATCCGCCTTTGAATTTCATCGGACGGTGCTAGTGATCGTATCGGGCTTTTGTTTCGCGATTTTCGGGGGCGTCCGGCCGGACAGCGTATCGGAAAGGGTTGGATGCGTTCCGGGAGGAACGGGGCTTGTTCCAGAGACGGGGATATGAAGACTTCCGGAACCTTTCAAGGCTCCGGAAGTCAGGGGGCTTTGGGAAGTGTCGAAACCGGGTTATTCTCCGGCGGCATCCCGTTCGATTTCGTCGCGCAGGAGCGCGAGTGCGAAGGCGCTCGCCCGGTCGATAACCTGTCCCCGGTCGGTGCCGCATTGTTTGAGCAGGGTTACGGTACGGTGCGGGCCGGCTACGGCCATCCAGACCGTGCCGACGGGTTTCTGTTCCGTACCGCCCGCAGGACCTGCGATGCCGGTGGTTGCGACGGCATAGTCGGCTCCGGTGATGCGGCGTGCTCCTTCGGCCATCTGCCGTGCGACCTCCTCGCTGACGGCGCCCCGGCTGGCGATCGTTTCGGGATCGACACCCAACAGGTTGTTTTTGGATTCGTTGCTGTAAGCCACCACTCCGCACAGGAAATAGGCCGAGGCTCCGGGCATTGCCGTGAAGCGGGCCGCGATGCTGCCGCCCGTGCAGCTCTCGGCCGTGGCGAGAGTCTGCCGACGCTGCGTCAGCAGGTTGTGGACGATCTCCTGCATGGTCGCCCGCTCGAATCCGAGGACGTAGCGGGGAATGATGCGTTGCAGGGCGGCGAATTGCCGGTCGATTTCGTGCGATACGCTCTCGCCTTCGACTTCGTAGGCCGACAGGCGCAGCCGCACCACGCCGGGTGCGGGCAGATATGCCAGGTGGAGGTACGGGGGCAGGGCATTTTCCCAGTCGGCGATCTTTTCGGCCAGCATCGATTCGGCCAGACCTGCCGTGATCAGCGTGCGGTGTACGATCTGCCGCAGGGAGAAACGGGCTTTCAGACGAGGCATTACCTCGTCGGTCATCAGGTGCTCCATTTCGAAGGGGACGCCCGGCAGCGAAACCACGACCTTGCCGTTCTGTTCGAACCACATGCCGGGGGCCGTGCCGTGGGCGTTGAAAAGCACGGTGCAGCACGCCGGGACGAGCGCCTGATCGCGGTTCAGGCGGTTGTATTCGATTCCGCGCGCTTCGAGCATGCGCCGCACGTGGTCGGCGACGGTTTGATCGCATACGAGCCGGGAGCCGAAGAGCTCGGCGAGGGTCTTTTTCGTGATGTCGTCCTTGGTGGGGCCGAGGCCGCCGGTCAGGATGACTACGTCGCTCTGGTTCATGGTCCGTTTTACGGCCTCGGTGATCTGCTCGCGCTGGTCGCCGACCGATGTGCGCTCCCAGACGACGATGCCCGCATTGTTCAGGTGACGGGCGATCGACGCCGAATTGGTATCCACGATCTGCCCGATCAGGATTTCGTCGCCGATCGTAAGAATAGATGCTTTCATGGTGGTAAGATTGAATTATTTTCCCGGCGCGGGCGAAGCGGAGGCTTCGGACGCTGCGTCGTCGATCAGGGCCCGGCAGATCTCCTTGACCAGGGAGGGCCCTTCGTAGATATATCCCGTGTATAGCTGGACGAGGCTCGCGCCGGCGGCGAGCATGGCTTTCACATCCCGGGCATTCATCAGGCCTCCGACGCCGATGATCGGATAGGCTCCGTGCGAACGTCGGTGGATGCGGCGCACTACCTCGATGGCCCGCTGCGTAAGGGGAGCTCCGCTCAATCGGCCGCTGCCGATTTCGTCGAGCGTCTCCTCATCGGTTTCGAGACCTTTGCGCGAGAAAGTACCGTTCACGGCCACGATGCCGTCCAGCGGCGTAGAAAGCATCAGGTCGGTCACTTCGTCGATAAGCGGGTCCGGCAGGTCGGGCGATATTTTCAGCAGGATCGGCCGGTACTGGTTCTGGCCGCGGCGAAAATCGAAGAGCGGCTGCAGAATATTCATCAGGTGGGCTTTGTTGTGCGATACGCTGCCGTCCGCACAGTTGTCGCAGCAGACGTTGATCGAAAAATAATCGACGTATTGGTAGAGGTTGCGGAACATTTTGAGGTAGTCGGCCGCGACCTGCGAAGGTTGTGTCAGCGTGTTTTTGCCGATGTTGCCTCCGATGATGAGCCGGTCGTGCCGGTGGCGGAGCTGGGCGATGGCCTTGTACAACCCCTTGTTGTTGAGGCCCGAACGGTTGATGATCGCCCGGTCTGCGGGCAGCCGGAAGATGCGGGGTCGGGGATTGCCGGCCTGGGGTTGGGGCGTGACCGTACCGATCTCGACGAATCCGAAGCCCAGGGCCGAAAGTTCGCGGAACGCTTCTCCGTTGCGGTCGAAACCCGCCGCCAGACCGATCGGGTTGGGAAACCGAAGTCCGAATACCTCCCGTTCGAGCGACGGGTGCTCGGTGCGGTAGATGGCACGCAGCAGCGCCCGTCCGCCCGGGATTTTCCCGATCATGCGCAACAGGAACAGGACCGTGCTGTGAGCGCGTTCGATGTTCATGGCGAACAGGATGGGTTTGATCAGTTTACGATACATAATGGGCGGTGCGGTCGATTTCGGCCGCAAAGTTAAGAAAAAAGCATCTAAATTGTTAAAAATATTCTTCCCGGTAGCGGTATTCGTTGCGTATCGTTTCGAATTTTTCGGGGTTCTCTTTCAGCCGCCTGCTTTCGGCGGCGATGTCGAAGCGGTCGTCTATCGTGTCGCAAAGCTCCTGCCAGGAGATCGCCCGGGGACGGGACGGAGCGATGTTTGACGGATACCACTCCCCGAGCGGCAGTCCGAAGTACCGGCTGATCGTCCGGACGGACAGGGCCGTTGCATTGGCCTTGCCCTGGGCGGAATAACCGGCGATATGAGGGGTGGCGAGCAATGCGTTCCGCAGCAGTGGCGGGTCGAGGTCGGGTTCGTGTTCCCAGACGTCGAGTACGTATTGCAAACCGCTTTCGCGAAGCGCCTGCCCATCGACCACCTCGCCGCGCGAAGTGTTGATAAGGATGCTGCCGGGCTTCATTCGCTCGAAGAGCTTCGCCCCGGCCATGTGCCGGGTCGTATCGTCCAGCGGAGTGTGGAAGGTGAGGATGTCGGCCTGGCACGCCACCTCTTCGAGCGGCAGGAATCCGCCGTGCTCGCGCTCTTCGCGGGGGGGATCGCATGCCACGACGCGGAATCCCCACGTCCGGGCGTAGGCCTCGACGAGCGACCCGACGTGTCCTACACCGACGATTCCGAGGGTTTTGTCCGTAGGTTCCCAGGCCTGTACTCGTGAGAGGCGGACCAGTGCTGCGGCGACGTATTGCAGTACGCCCCGTGCATTGCATCCTGCGGCGGTCGCTACTTCGATGCCGTGTCGCCGACAATATTCCGTGTCGATGTGGTCGAAGCCGATGGTCGCCGTTGCGATCAGTTTGACGGACGATCCTTCGAGCAGGGCGGCATCGCACCGGGTGCGGGTACGGACGATCAGGGCGTCGGCATCCCGGACATCGGCCGTTGCGATGGTTTTCCCGGGGAGGTATTCCACCCGGGCATAAGGTTCGAGTACTCCTTTTAAAAAAGGTATGGCATTGTCGGCGACGATTTTCACGGCGGTATCCGAATTGGTTAATTACGGAGCAAAGATAGTGCAGGGCGAGGGCGGCGCCAAATTTATTTGAACTCCATTTTACGGGAACCGTGCGCCGGTGCATACGGCTTTCGCTTCGGGTGTCGTCCGAGGCGGCCGTCCGCGTCCTGTTAAAAACGGGGTTTATCCGCGATAGAGATGGCGAAAAATCAAAAATTTACTATCTTTGTAATTCTTACAAGGAAAGACTATGGATCTGAAAACATTTAATCCCAACGGGGTGGGAGTGGACAACGGCGCTTATTACGGTTTGCCGTTCACGCCCGAGGAGGCTGCGCTGGTGCTTGTTTCCGCACCCTGGGACGTGACCGTATCCTACGGTGCCGGAACGGCTTTGGCGCCGGATGCCCTGATCGAAGCCTCCACACAGCTCGATCTTTACGATGCTTCGGCGCCGGGAGCCTGGCTCGGAGGCATCGCTACGGCCGATATCGACTATTCGCTGCTGGAGGAGTCCCGCAAGCTGCGGGCCGATGCCGAGCGGGTGATCGAACACCTCGAAGAGGGCGGAGCGCCGGATGACGAACGTATCGAGCGCCGTCTGCGCCGCATCAACGAAGGTTGTGCAGCCATGAACGACAATATTTACCGTCAGGCCCGCCAGTGGCTCTCGCAAGGTAAGGTCGTAGGGCTGGTCGGAGGCGACCATTCGACGCCGTACGGCTTGATCCGTGCCGTTGCCGAAAAGGAAAGTTCGCTGGGAATTCTCCATATCGATGCTCATTGCGATCTGCGTGAGGCGTACGAGGGATTCGAATTTTCGCACGCTTCGATCATGTTCAACGTACTGCGCGACCTGCCGCAGGTACGCAAGCTCGTGCAGGTCGGCGTGCGGGATTATTGCGATGCCGAGGCCGAAAGAGCCGCTTCGGACGGGCGGATCTCGATGTTCGATTCGCGCTCGCTCGCTCGCGCCGGATTCGCGGGAACGACCTGGGCCGAAAGCTGCCGCCGCATCGTGGACGAGCTGCCCGAGGTGGTTTATATCAGTTTCGACATCGACGGACTCACCATCGAACATTGTCCTCATACGGGCACTCCCGTTCCGGGCGGCATCACTTTTGAACAGGTGGTTTACCTGATGGAGTGCGTGGCCGATTCGGGCCGCCGCATCGCCGGGTTCGACCTGGTGGAGGTCGTTCCCTGCCCGGAAGATAAGATCGACGCGGTCGTAGGAGCCCGCGTGCTCTACAAATTGTGCGGCCTGGCCTTGCGGACTTCGTCGGCAGGAAGAGGTTGATTCCGACAGGGCGTGAATTCTGCCGGGGAAGACGGTTTATTTTGGATTACGAATATAAATATGAATAGACAATGAGGCTTTTTTCCATGTACCGCTGGGTCCGGCAACATTATCAGTTTCAGTTGCGGGGGCGTCGTTTTCTGGAGGCTCCCTGGTCGGGCGGACTGGTGTTGCTCTTCAGTGTCGCCGTTGCGATGCTGCTGGCCAATCTTCCCTGGACGGCGGAGTATTACCAGCGGGTGCTCAACATCGACATCGCTTTGGTGGTGCGTGGTCCCGGCAGTCTGATCGACTGGATGTTTCCCAGGGGCCTGACCCTCCAGACCTTCGTCAATGACGGGTTGATGGTGGTGTTCTTCTTTTTGATCGGTCTCGAGATCAAACGCGAAATCGTCATCGGACAGCTCTCTTCCGTCAGGAAGGCGATTCTGCCCGTGTTGGCGGCTTTGGGCGGTATGGTGGTGCCTGCATTGATCTATTTTTCGTTCAACGCGGGAACCGTCGCGGCACCCGGCTGGGGAATCCCTACGGCGACGGACATTGCTTTCGCCATCGGCATCCTTTCGATATTCAGCGATCGGGTGCCTATTTCGCTCAAAATTTTCCTGACGGCCCTGGCCGTGGCGGACGACTTGGGGGCGATTCTGGTGATCGCGCTGTTTTACGGCGAGGAGGTCAATCTGTTGCTGCTTGCGATTGCGATCCTGATCCTCGTAGGCATCTATTTCCTGAATAAAGTGGGCGAAACCCGCATTATGTTCTATCTGGTACCGGCTTTCGTCGTCTGGGCCCTGTTTTATTATTCGGGAATCCATTCCACGCTGTCGGGCGTGGTGATCGCCATGTTCATCCCGATGAAACCCCGTTATAGCAAGGAGTATTTCGCGCGGAAGATGAGCGGTTTGTCCGATGCGCTGCTGAAAGCCGAGTGCCGGGCCGACGATTTTCCGAACGAGGAGCACAGGTACTACCTGCGGATGATGTCCTCGCTGGCGACCGATTCGGTAGGGATGAGCTTCCGTCTCGAACATCTGCTGGCTCCGTACGTAACATTTTTGATTATGCCTATTTTCGCATTCGCCAATGCGGGTGTCTCGATCGATTCGCTGGAGTACTTCCGAATCTTCCACGTTACGCCGCAGGCCGGTGCGGTCGGCACGGGCATCTTCTTCGGATTGCTCGTGGGCAAGCCGCTCGGTATTTTCCTGGCCAGTTGGCTCGCCGTGAAGACGAAGCTGGCCGAAATGCCCGAGGGAGCCGGCTGGAAGATGCTTTTCGCGGTGGCTTGCCTGGGCGGTATCGGGTTCACCATGTCGATTTTCGTCGATACGCTGGCCTTTGCCGATGCCGAGATCGTCAGCCGGGGCAAGATCGCCATTCTGATGGGATCGTTCGCGTCGGCCGTATTGGGTACGGTGCTGATTTTCCTCTTTTCCAAAAAAAAGACACGTATATGAAGAAATATCGGTTGATCGCCGCAGCGGGACTGTTCCTGCTGGGTGCCTGTTCCCGGGGAACGGGGAGCATGGAGTTGCGTAACGAAACGGATTCGGTCGCTTATGTGATCGGTCTGAATGTGGGATATAATTTGCAGCGGATGGATTCGACCCTCAACGTCGAAGCCGTGTGCCAGGCCGTGCGGGACGTATATGCCCGGACGGCCCGGATGACGCCCGACGAGGCCCGTGCGGTTTATCTGCGTTACGTGAATGTTTCGCAGCCCGAACAGATTCGGGCCTATGAAGAACAGTTTCTGGAGGATTTCCGCAAGAGCAATCGCTCCTATGCCAAGACCGATACGGGGCTGACGTACGAGGTGCTGGAGATCGGTGATGAGTCCAAGACGCCCCGAAGCGACCGGGATACGGTGGCGATCCGTTTTGTGGCCAAGACGGTCGATGGAAAGGTCGTCGAGTCTTCGTACGAACGAGGAGACACCACGCGCACGGCCGTGGGCGATCTGATGCCCGGGTTGCGGCAGAGCGTGCGGCTCGTCGGGGAAGGCGGTCGAATGAATGTATGGATACCCTCCCGCCTGGCTTACGGGGCCGAAGGCGACAAGAAATTGGGCGTGGTCCCGAACGCGACGTTGTTCTACGAGATCGAACTCGTCGATGTCCGCTGACTTCTTTTTCAAGAGGGGGCTGAAAAATAAAATCGGCTGCCCGTAAAATATTTTATATATTTGTGCAGTTATCGAAACGGAAATAACAATTTAATACATAATTATATCAACAAGATGAAAAGAACATTGTGTTTCATGGCACTGTTAGCTGGTGCCGTAATTTTCGCCTCGTGCAGCCGCAGCAACGGTTCGATCACGATGGGCAGCAAGTCGCAGTTCGACTCTTTGTCGTACGCTTTGGGTAATAACGTCGGAGCGGGACTCAACCGGATGATGTCGGATATTCCCTTCGATTTCGACGCGATGACCGAAGGTGTGACCGAAGGTGCCCTCGGAACGGCAAAAATGACGCATCCAGAGGCACTCGATACATTGCGCACGTTCTTTATGGTTACGCGTCCGGAACGCGCTCAGGCTATTGCCAAGAAGAACGCGATGACTCCCGATTCGCTGAAGACACCCGAAGAGTCGTTGGCCGATCCCGCGATGTTCGAGAGCGAGGAGGAGCGTCGGTTCATTTCGTATGCTTTCGGTATCGATCTGGGTAACAATATGCTGGGAGCAGACCTTCCGATTCAGTTGGTTTGGTTCGGTCAGGGTTTGAAAGACATTACCGGCAACGGTGAAGAAGCCCGCATGACCGAGCAGGAAGCAGTCAAATTCTTGCGGAACTGGTATTCGGTGGTTCGTCCTGCCGAGAACAAGAAAGCCAATGAAGAGTGGATCGCTTCGATCGAGAAGAAATCCGGCGTTCAGAAAACCGAATCGGGATTACTTTATAAGATCGAAAAGAAGGGCGATGAGACCCTGATGCCGACGGACTCCCGCGACCGGGTAAAAGTTTATTATACGGGAACCAATTATAAGGGGCAGGTTTTCGACAGCTCCTATTTCGAGAACAAGCCCGAAGAGATGAAGGAGTACCTCAAGCAGATAGATCCGGAAGGTTATGACAAGGACGAAGCTGTCGAGTTCGAATTGGGACAGGTGATTCCCGGCTGGACCGAAGGTTTGAAACTGATCGGCAAAGGCGGTAAGATAACGCTTTGGATTCCTGCGGAACTGGCTTATGGTCGGCAGGCGCGCGGTAAGTATATCTTGCCTAATTCGGCTCTTAAATTCGAGGTAGAGTTGGAGGATGTGATTCCTTTCGTTGAGGAAACGACCCCGGCAACAACGGATGAAGCTGCGGCTGCGACGACTCAGGCAGCGAACTCTGCTCTTCCGGTGAAGAAGTAGTCGCCTCCCGGGGACCGAAAAATAGCCGACCTTTGTAGGGTCGGCTATTTTGTTGTTTTAGAGAGCGGATGGCTTCTGCCTTCGTGCGTGAAAAATTAAAAGGGCAGGTCGTCTACTTCTGCTGCGGGAGTACTGTACGATGGCTCTTCGAGCGGGGCCGCGTCGGGCATCGGCGGGATCCCGGCGTTTTGAGCGGTTTCTTTGGGTTGCAGGCGCCATGCCCGCACATCGGTATACCAGCGGCCGTTATATTCGCGGGATTCGACGTTTACCGAAACCGTATAGGTAGCCCCTTCGCGGAGTTTGGCCACGTCGCTCGGCTTGTTGAAGAACGTGACGCAGATTTTGCGTGAAAATTCCGAGGGCAGCTCGAAAACCACGTCCTGACGCTGCCATTCTCCCCGGGCGGACGTACCTTGTGTCAGGGGCAGGATTTTATATACGACACCTTCGAATTCCATAAAAACAGTAATTTTAGTAGATTACAAAAGTAATGTTTGTGCCGCAAACCCCCAAATTTTTTCCGTAAAAGTTCTTTTGTCCTGTTTCGGGCCGGACCGGATGATTGGTCGTGTACCATCTTGCGTATGCTGCCGATTCCGGTCGGCAGCTTCGGGACGGATAAAGCGGATGTCCCCTGCGCTTTTTGACGACGGTCGGAGTGTGCGGCATCCGGCGAATGCGGACCGGTGAGAATCGGGCGCCGAAGGAGAATAAAAAAGGATTCGCCCCAGGCGAATCCTTTTTTATTTTGAAGCGTCAAACGGTCCTTCGAACTATTTGGCGGCTTTCTTATCGTAGCGTTTTGCGTAACGGCTCATAAACTTATCGACGCGACCAGCGGTATCCACCAACTTCATCTTACCGGTGTAGAACGGGTGAGAGGTGTTGGAAATTTCCATCTTATACACGGGATAGGTTTCGCCGTTCACTTCGATGGTTTCTTTTGTCGAAACGGCGGACCTGCACAAAAACACGTGGTCATTCGACATGTCTTTGAATGCCACTAAACGATAATTTTCGGGATGAATACCTTTTTTCATTTCGTTTGTTTTGTTTGTAATTAGATGCTTAAGCGGAGCAAAGGTAGTAAATTTTTTCCAGTTAGCTAATTTTCCGAAGAAAAATCTTGCGATCGGGTCGGTTAGTTGTTGCGGAAAATTCCGGTGCGGCTGTTTTTCTTGCGATGCAGGGGCGTAAAACAGGGAATCGATTTGAGCGAAACGGGTTTGTGCTGGCGTCTCGAAATGAAAAAATGGGTTTTTATTTTGTGAATCCGGTCGAAATTCCTATTTTTGTGTCCGTATTCGGATTTTCCCGGATGCAAAAGGACCCATAGCTCAGTCGGTTAGAGCAGCGGACTCATAATCCGAAGGTCGTGGGATCATGCCCCTCTGGGTCCACTTGAAAGTCAGGGAGTTGCACAGTTTGTGCGACTCCTTTTTGTTTTTTCTTTGCGGTTTTATGCAAGTGTAGGCTGGCCGTGCGAGCCATGAGTGCAACAGTTGAAGTCGTTGTTTTACAGGCTTGAAGTATTCAAACGGTAAATTCGCATTGATGTTACGCGCTGCGTAGGGCTAAAAGCAGGTGTTCGAACGTTGGGATTCCGGGAAGCCCTGTCTGTTAGTATTTTGAGAAGAATCTACCGCCTGTATGGATTACCCCGATAGAGTCGCTATTTCAAATTGATTGGGTAACTTTTTGCACAAAATCATAATTTTACGTATTTTTCGAAAAATAAACCATAAAAATCCATAGAAACGATGCGAGCAAAATACCTGGGGCTGGATCTTCCGAGTCCGATCATTGTCAGCAGTTCTCCCTATACCTCCAATGTCAAGAGCGTCGAGCAGTGCGCTGCGAGCGGTGCCGGTGCCGTAGTGCTCAAATCCATATTCGAGGAGCAGATCCTGCACCATGCGGCTGCGCTGGACACCGTATCCGATTCGGCTTACGGCGATGCGGAGGTTTATTTGCAGCGTTATCTGGGCGAGGATTACAAGGCCGGATTTCTCCGGTTGGTGCAGGAGGCGCGGTCGAAGACGGAGCTTCCGGTAATCGCCAGCATCAATTGCGTGGTCGATAAAGGCGATTGGATCGAATACGCTACGGCGATGGCCGATGCCGGTGCTTCCGCGTTGGAGCTTAATATTTTCATCCAATCTACGGACATTCATGCCCAGGCTCGCGAACTGGAGTTGAACTATGCGGAGATCGTCGGTCGGGTGGCCGGTGCGGTGAAGATTCCCGTTTCGGTGAAACTGCCCATGCGCCTGACCAATGTCTTCGCCTTGTCGAGCGCTTTGCTCGGTCACGGGGCCCGGGGCGTAGTCTTTTTCAACCGTTTCTTCGAGCCGGACGTGGATGTCGAGCGGATGACTTTCGTAGAGAGTTCGCCTTACAGCGAGCCGACGGAATTGCGCAACGTCCTGCGTATGGTGGCGATCTGTTCGGCCGTGTTGCCGCAGTTGGACCTTTCTGTTTCGACGGGCGTGCACGATGGCGAGGCTGCGGTCAAAGCGCTTTTGTGCGGAGCCGAGGCAGTGCAGGTCTGCACGGCGATCCACCAGAAGGGATTCGAAGTCATTGCCGAAATGAACGAGTACATCGACCGTTGGTCCGAGCGGCAGGGTTTCGGTTCGCTCGATGAGTTCCGGGGGCGTCTGAATTTCAAGAACGACACTTCGGCCATGTTCCAGCGCGTACAGTATATGAAGTATTTCCCGTCGGAGGCGAAATAGTATTTGCCGGAATAGTTTCGGTTTTTGATAAAGAGTGGGCCGTCCAGTTGTCGGACGGCCCACTCTTTTGGATATGTGTTTTTGGGGTTAATATTCGATCTTGTCGAGAATCCCTTGCAGGTAAGCGATCGCCACGCCGTAGTTGGTCATCGGGACGTGCTGGGCGCGGGCCTGGGCGACGCGGCTCAATACGTGGCGCCGGTTGAACATACAGGCGCCGCAGTGGATTACCAGGTCGTAGGGCGTGAGGTCGGCGGGAAAGTCCGTGCCGGCAACCACATCGACCCGCAGTGCGGGTCCGATCCGTTTGCGGAGCATCGCCGGAATTTTGACCCGGCCGATGTCTTCGCCCACCGGAGCGTGCGTGCAGGCTTCGGCGATCAGCACGCGGGAGTCTTCGCGGAGCTGCCCGATGGCTGCCGCGCTCTCCACGAAGTAGTCGATGTCGCCCTTGTAACGGGCGAAGAGCACCGAGAACGAAGTTAGCAGGCTTGCGGCGGGCTTCTGCGCATAGACAGTCGAGAAAACCTGCGAGTCGGTGATAATCAGTTTCGGCGGTGCGGCCAGCGACGAGAGCGTGCCTTCGATCTGGTCGGTGGTACAGCAGACCACGCGGCACTTCTTATCGAGCAGCTCGCGGATCGTCTGGACTTGCGGCAGGATGAGGCGTCCCTTGGGGGCCTGGATATCCTGCGGCATAACGAGCATCACCACGTCGCCTGTCGAGGCGAGGCTGCCTGTGATTTCGGGCTGGTTGTAGTCTTCGGGCAGGTTGCGGATCAGGGCTTCGCGCAGGGCGTCGAGTCCCGTTCTGTCCGAGGCGCTGACCCGGAGCGGCCGTTGTCCGAAAAGCGCTTCGGCTTCCGCATCGGACATACCTGTAAACAAGTCGGCCTTGCTGCGGACGACTACGATCGGAATATGACGGGCTTCGAGGAGCCGGAACCATTCGATTTCGTCGTTCTGCGGCACGGCTCCGGAGAGGAGCAAGACGGCCAGGTCGGTCTTGTCCAGCATCTTGCGGCTTTGCTGCACGCGCAGCGTGCCGAGGTCGCCTTCATCGTCGAAACCCGGCGTGTCGATCAGTACGCAAGGTCCCAGCCCGTGTATCTCCATCGTCTTGAGTACGGGGTCGGTCGTCGTGCCCGGCGTCGCGGAAACGACGGCGCTCTGTTGGCCCGTGAGGGCGTTGATCAGCGACGACTTGCCGCTGTTGCGCCGCCCGTAGAAAGCGATATGCAGCCGTTCGGCGCGGGGAGTTTGCTCGTTCATCGTGCGAAAATTTTTAGAAACGGAAGTCCCGTTTACCCTCGGCGATCGCTGCGAGATTCTTCTCCGTGATGCGGCGCACACGTTCGTTGAGGAGCATCGGAACCTCTTTCGAAATCATCTTTTCACCCAAGGCCCGGGTTTCGGGCGATGCGTAGTCTTCGAGGTACTCCTTGAGGGTCATCAGGGCGTTGGGCGTGCAGCAGTCGGCGATCTTTCCGGTTTTCACCAGCGACATGAAGCGGTCGCCCGTGCGGCCTTCGCGGTAGCAGGCCGTGCAGAAGCTCGGCACGTAGCCCAGTTCCAGCAGCCAGCGCACCACTTCGTCCAGCGTACGGTGGTCGCTCACGTCGAATTGTGCGGAATCTTGCTCGGCATGCGTCGTTTCGGCGTAGCCGCCGACGCTGGTGCGCGAGCCGCCGCTGATCTGTGAAATGCCGATTTCCAGCACCTGTTCGCGCGAGCGCTGCGATTCGCGGGTCGAGATAATCATGCCAGTATAGGGGACGGCGATGCGGATCACGGCTACGATCTTGCGGAAGATCTCGTCCGAAATGGCATCCGGGAAGTCCTTGGTGTCGATGTCGTCCGCCGGGCAGATGCGGGGTACGCTGATGGTGTGGGGGCCGACGCCGAAGCGGGCTTCGAGGTGCTCGGCGTGCATGAGCAGTCCCGTGAAATCGTACCGGTAGGTGTTCAGACCGAACAGTACACCGATGCCTACGTCGTCGATGCCGCCTTCCATCGCGCGGTCCATCGCTTCGGTGTGGTAGGCGTAGTCGCTCTTCGGACCGGTGGGGTGGAGCGCTTCGTAAGCGGTTTTGTTGTAGGTCTCCTGAAAGAGAATGTAGGTGCCGATGCCTGCATCGCGCAGTTTGCGGTAGTTCTCGACCGTCGTAGCCGCGATATTTACGTTCACGCGGCGGATCGCCCCGTTCTTGTGATGTACGGAGTAGATCGTCTTGATCGATTCGAGAATGTACTCGATCGGATTGTTGCGCGGGTCCTCTCCGGCTTCGAGTGCCAGACGCTTGTGACCCATATCCTGCAGGGCGATTACCTCGCGGCGGATTTCCTCCTGGGTGAGCTTGCGGCGCGGAATGGTTTTGTTTTTCTGGTGGTACGGGCAATATACGCAGCCGTTGATGCAGTAGTTCGACAGATAGAGCGGCGCGAACATTACGATACGGTTGCCGTAGATTTTCTCCTTGATCTGTTTGGCCAGCGTGAACATGCGTTGGTTCAGGTCTTCGAGTTCGCACTCGAGCAGCACGGCCGCTTCGCGGTGCGTGACCCCTTTGCCTTCGGCCGCTTTTTGCAGGATCGCCTCGATCAGGGGGCGGTTCGCACGATTTTCGCGGGCGTAAGCCAGCGTTTCGACGATTTCTCCGTCATGGATGAACTCCTCCGCCTTGGAGGATGCGACTTGGTACATATCTTTGTGTTTTTATAAGCTATTCTTGATAATCTCCCCGGCTCCACGAGATGTGGCGGCCGATTTCGTTGAGCTCCCGCTCCAGAGCGGCCAATCCTTCGGCAGCTTCGGCACCGAAGGCGGCCTTGCCGTCGTAGAGGTTGTATTTCGACCGTTCGTCCGGCGGCGAAAGGTTGGGCATCACCACGTTGGCACCGGCCAAAATACCCCGCATCCGGCCGTCGCCCGAGAGGGTGGCGAGCGCGGTGGTCGAAGGGATCAGTGCTGCGGGACGCATCAGCCGCAGAATCGACAGCAGGGTGAGCGTTCGTTCGACGCTTCCGGCCGGTTCGTGGCCGAAGGGGGTGTCGCGGTGCGGGATGAAAGGTCCGATACCGATCATCTGGGGTTCGAACTCCCGGATGAAAAGCAGATCCCGGACCAGATCGTCCACCGTTTGTCCCGGGCTGCCGACCATGATGCCCGTACCGGTCTGGTAGCCGATCTTTTTGAGGGTGTGCAGGCATTCGATGCGGTGATCGAGGGACATCCGGACGGGATGGAGCCAACGATAGTGATCGGGAGTGATCGTTTCATGCCGCAGCAGGTAACGGTTCGCGCCCGCTTCGAACAACGCCCGGTAGGAGGCTTCTGTCCGTTCCCCCAGCGAGAGGGTGATGGCGCAGTCGGGCCAGCGGCGACGCATCTCCCGGATCAATCCGGTCAGCAGTTCGTCGTTCAGAGCCGGGTCTTCTCCGCTCTGAAGTACGAATGTCCGGAATCCCAGCCGGTAGCCCTCTTCGCAGCAGGCCAGTACGGTTTCCGGGGTCAGACGGTAGCGTTCTGCCAGACGATTGCTGCGTCGAATGCCGCAGTAGCGGCAGTCGTTGCGGCAGTAATTGCTGATTTCGATCAGCCCCCGAACGAAAACTCCGTTTCCGAAATGCACACGGGCGACCTCGCGGGCCGCCCTGTGCAGGTATTCTCTCTCTTCGGGGGACGCATCGGTCAGCAGAAGGCGCAACTCTTCCGGGGAAAGGGTGCGGTTGCGTTTCAACTGATCGACGAGCTCTTTCATAGCCCCGTCGGATTTAGCGTTTAGCCAGTTCCTTCGCGAATTGCCGTTTACCGGCATCGTGCAGGTTGTGGGTGCTGGGACCCGTGATACATCCGCCTTCGCAGGCCATGACCTCGATGAACTTGGCCGGGGCTTTGCCCGATTTGGCATAGGCGCGGAGCAGGGATACGTTTTTCTTGTTCAGGTTGGAGACCTGGATGCCTTCGACCTGCGGCCGGTTGTTGTCCGCCAGGAAGAGCTGTACGGCGCCCATCACGCCTCCGGCCTGTGCGAAGCCGTGGGCGGCCCGGGTCGAAACGAACGGAATGGGGAACGGATCGGTGGTTGCGACTTCGATACCCAGGCCGTCGAAAATGGAGTTGATCTCCTCGAAGGTCATCACGAAATCGACGCATTCGTCGCGGCGTGCCTCCTTGCGTTTGGCTACGCACGGGCCGATGAAGACCACTTGCGCGTCGGGGTGTTTCTCCTTGGCGATCCGCGCGGCGTAATACATCGGCGATCCGGTGCTCGAAATGAAGGGCTTCATCTCGGGGATATGCTTGTTGGCCAGTTCGACCCACGAAGGACAGCAGGAGGTGGTCATGAACGCCTGTCCCTCCTCAATTTTCTCTTCGAGTTCCGCACCTTCATTGCGGATGGTTTCCATGGCGCCCTGCGCTACTTCGATCACGTCCTCGAAACCGATGGCCTTAATCGCGCCATATACTTTTTCCGTGGGGGCGTTGTATTGTCCGAGAATGGCCGGAGCGACGACGGCGACCATCTTTTCTCCTTCGCGCAGACGCTGCAGCACGTCGAACACCTGCGAAATTTCGAAGATCGCTCCGAACGGACAACTGTTGATGCACTTGCCGCAGTAGATGCATTTGCTCTCATCGATATGCTCCACGCCGCGTTCGTCCTTGGTAATCGCCTTTACGGGGCAGGCCTCTTCGCACGGTACGGGCATATAGACGATGGCATGGTAGGGGCAGTTGCTGTGGCAGATGCCGCAACTGATGCAGAGATCGTGGTTGATGACCGCTTTGCCGGCACGATTGAATTCGATGGCGTTTTTCGGGCAGTTGGTGGCACAGGCCCGGGCCACGCAACCTTTGCAGAGGTTGGTGATCTCGTAGTTGGTCTGCACGCACGACGAGCAGGCTTCGTCGATTACGCAGAGAATATTGTCTTTCTGCTGCTGCCCTTTGCGCTCCAGGGCTTTGCGGGCATATTCGGACAGCGGGGTGAGTTCGTCGGTTTCGTCGGACATGTCGAAACCCATCAGCGGGAAAGATTTGTATTTCCACACGGCGCGCTCCTTGTGTACGCAGCAGCGACCCAAAACCCGTGAGGTACGGGGACTCAATTCGATCGGCAAGCGGTCGATTCGCTCGACGAGCTGGTTGTCTTTCCACAATTTGATGAGATTGGTCAGCAACTTGTGTCTGACAATCATTACGTTATTGGTAAGAGGCATGTCGGAATAATAGAATGTTAAACGAAATTTCCGTCGCAAAGATAGGTTATTACCCGTATGTTCACAAACAAATAAGTATAAAAAAGAGAGTAAATATTATTTTCGGATAATTTTGATTTTCAAATTTTATATAATATATTGCAATACACATGAACGGCATTTATGTTTTGACCATCTAATCCTAAATATTATGCTTATGAAAAAATTATTACTATTTTTAATTGGTGGTATCTTGTTAATCGGCACTTATGGTTGTGCTAATTATGAAGAAGATTTGTTGGACGAAATTTCGCCGAAACAAATGTTAGCTACTGTTACGACCGAAATTGAGTTGGCGGATGCGGTGTATCATAGAGACACAGTCTTGGATCCGGCCGCAGAATGATCCGTACAGGCTTGAGAACTTTCAGCAGGCGTACGACAATATAGTATCGGGTGAATCGAAAATTGTCAGGGCATCTGATGAGTTTGCAGCAAGCGCGCGGAGTGTGCGAAAAGAATTCTCAGCAACTGCCAAAACGCAGTTGAAACTGAAAGCTACCCACTATGCCTTGAAAATTTTTCCAAAAACGGAAGAGGAACAACGAAGCCTTGAACTGGACGAGCAGATCAAGATCGCGTATACGCCTTTCAATTATACGTCATTACCTGATGAGGCGACCCAGAGTCTTGTGTTTTCGAAATTCCGGACACAGTTTTGCGAGGAAGATGAGGAGAGGCGTTATTCTGTGACTTACGAGGGCGGTATGATTAAGGATGGACCAGTGGAGCCTGTGACAATTATATTGCCTGTATTATATGCCGTTTGGCCTGTCGAAAAAACGTTCCCTGTTGAAATGGATTTTGAAATCCTTTATGAAGTTTTCCTCCCTAAATATATTACTCTTGGTGAGAATGGATTGAGTGCGGAGGCAATACAAATTTTGGAGCAAGAAGCCATTGCTTTGGCTTTAGATGAAGAGAGACATTTACCAGGTGGATTCCCGCGCGGAAAAGTACTATGTTACGATACTCATTTAAAGCGTTATGTGCCGTTGGAGAATCTGAAAATCCGGTTTACATTGGGCTCGAGTATTGATGAGGTTTATACGGACAAAACGGGATATTATGCTATCAATAATAAGCTGATCGACAATCAGGCAACGGTAAGTTTTGTTTTTCAGCACGAAAAATGGACGATTGTCAAGGGTTCTGAGGAAGGAGGACGGATAGAGGAAATAAAGGGAATTTATGGAGAATTAAGAAGTGGTAAAGATTTGAACTTTAATATTAACTCTTCTTCGGCTCCGGATCCCCGCTACGAAATTCATCGTGCTGTCAATTTTTATCATTATGGCGAACACGATTTTATAATTTCTACTTTTGTTAATAACAGAATATCAATAGTTGCATTAGCCGTTGATCCTGGTGGGTGGCAAGGCCGATTTAATTATTGGCCGACTTCTGTGGGGAGAATGCCTTTTATACAAGTTGGCAATTGTAACAGGAATAATCATCCGAGACTAATAGGAACCACTTTGCATGAATTGGGACATTATTGTCAATTTCATTTGCGTGGCGGCACATTCAGTGCGTACGATGGTACTTGGAATATATTGCTCGAAAGTTATGCTTCTTATGCCGGATGGCATATGGGAGAAGCATATTATTTAAATCAGGGTTGGAAAAAAACATCTCTAAACTCGGATATAACAGGTCAAGCAAGGCAAGAATGGGATTATCAAAATACAACCAATAATTATTATACTCCTTTGTTTGTCGATTTGGTGGATGATTACAACCAGGGTGTTGGCTATCCTTCTCGCTGCTACGATCAAATTAAGATGCCTCAATTCGTGGTGAATTTGTTTGGAGCCTATAGAACCTGGAATGATTTTGAAAGTGCACTTCGTAAGTATACAGGGTCATATTTTACAGAAAATCAAATAAATGAATTTCTTTTTTACGAGCGTAGCTGGCTTCAACGTAACGGTTATATATAAAAATGGGTTTATGAGGAAATTCTTATTTTTTGCGTTGTCGGCGATATTTACCGCAGGGACTCCGGCAGGTTGCAATACCGATTACAATGCAATCAGTTATTTTGTGTGGGTCAACGACAGCGATCATAAGATCACTCTTTTCGTAGAATCCGATTTAGGGTGTGAGTTCAAAAATGAAGTGATACTGCCTGGAGAAAGTTTTACTGCGATGGATAATGGTATGGGTGTTTGCCCCGTTCCTTCAAGTTACATTTGGAAAATGACGATTATTTTCGACGATGGGAGGCTTGGATTCACTTATGGTGTCCGTTATTACCAGGACGACGGTCGGTCGTACCCTCCGAATTACGACGCACATTACGACCCTTCGATCGATGATAATTATGTATTCGAGGATTTGAGGGGTAACGGTCGTCAACCTAAAGAGCGTTGGACTTATGTCTTCACCAATGCCGATTACGATGCGGCGGAGGCGATGGTCCCGTTCGAGTAAATAGTTTGTGGCTCTGAAAAACGAACGCCTCCCGAATCTGAAATTCGGGAGGCGTTCGTTCGATGGCGGCCTGTCTTTTGGCTCTAACGATCCAGCTCTTGGAAGAAGCTCTGGAAATCGGCCATGAAAACGTCCTTGCCCCGCAGTACTTCCCGCTTGGCGAGCAGCTCCGAAAGGCGGATGTAGCCGATCACGTAATTGCCGTCCTCGCCCCGATATTGCTCGGTGATGCGGTCGAAGTGGAGGATTTTCAGTACGTCGGTTTCCGTGTATCGCACATAAACTTTCAGCTCCACGTCGGTCGTGTACTCCGGACGGTCGAGGTAGTGCTGTTTCTTGTATTCGTACCGGTAGTCGTGCTGACGGGCCATGATGTCGCTCAGGATCGACGAGGCGGTAGGCAGGCTGCCGGCGCCCTTGCCGAACATGAACTGGCGGTCGTAGCATTCGCCCCGGATCACCACGCCGTTGTATTCGTCATCGACGCTGTAGATGTATTTGCCGGGGGTGACGAATTCGGGCATGACGAACATCGTGAACTTCCGGTCGCTGACCTTGACCACTTGGGCGACCAGTTTGATCTTGACCCCTTTTTCGCGGGCGTACCGGATGTCCGAGTCGTGGATAGTCGAGATGCCGTAGGTGAAGATCCGGTCGGGATGGACATACACTCCGAGCGCGTGAACGGTAATGATGACTAATTTGAAGAGCGAGTCGTAGCCTTCGATGTCGAACGAAGGATCGCTCTCGGCGAATCCCAATGCCTGGGCCTGGGCCAGCGCCGCGTCGTAGGACTCCTGGTGGTCGAACACCCGCGAAAGGATGTAGTTGGACGAACCGTTCAGGATGCCTTTGACTTCGAGCAGCAGGTCGTTGTCGTAGTACTCCTCGAGGTTGCGGATCACGGGGATCGAGCCGCACGACGAGGCGTCGTACAGCAGTGCCACATTGTGTTTCTTTTGCAGGTCGATCAGCTCCGGCAGGTGGCGGGCGAGCATGGCCTTGTTGCCCGAAACGACGGGGATGCCTTTCTGGAGGGCCGCCTTGACGATTTTGTAGGAGGCCGCCGCATCGTCGATCACCTCCACGATCAGGTCGATCTCCGGATTGGAGAGGATCACTTCCGGATCGGTCGTGAAATAGGACGCGTCGATGCTGCGGGGTTTGTTCGACCGCACGCAGATCTTGACGATTTCCGCATGGGCGTTGCGGGATTTGCTGAGTACCTGGAAGATGCCTTGTCCGACTACGCCGAAGCCGAAAAGGCCGATTTTGATCTTATTCATGGGTTGGATGGATGAAAGGGTTGAGGATTCGGTTCAGTTGTTCGTGCTCGACCAGAAACCCGTCGTGTCCGAAGGGGGAATCGATCTGGTGGTAGGTGCTGCGCGGCAGCATCCGGTGCAGCGCCTGCATTTCGGGCACGGTGAAGATGATATCGGTCGAAATGCCGACGACCAGACATTCGGCCGTGATTCGTTGCAGCGCCGCTGCCACGCCTCCGCGCTGGTAGCCGACGTCGTGCGTGTCGAAAGCGTTGAGGATCTTGTAATAGGAGTAGGCATTATAACGCCGGCAGAGCTTTTCTCCTTGGTACTGCTGGTAGGTGCAGGCCCGGTGAGAGGAGAAGTCGTCGCTCTCGTCCTGCTGCGAGAGGTCGTAGCCTTCGGGTCCCCGGTAGGTGAGCAGCCCGATAGCCCGGGCCGCTGCGAGTCCCTTCATGCCGGCAGTGGCGTAAGGTTCCCCGAAGGTCGAATCGGCTTCGATGGCCATGCGCTGCGTTTCGTCGATGGCGATGCTCCAGGGCGACGCTTTGGCGGCCGTGGCGATCAGGACCAGCTTGCCGATCCGCTCGGGTTCCTGGACGGCCCATTCGACCGCCTGAAAGCCGCCGACGGAGCTGCCGACCAAGGTGTGGATGCGGTGGATGCCCAGAATGTCGGCCAGCAGCCGGTGCGCCCGTACCATGTCGCGGATCGTCAGTTCGGGGAAATCTTTGTAATAGGGGCGTCCGGTCGCCGGATTGACGTGCAGCGGCCCGGTCGTGCCGTAGTGCGAGCCGAGTATGTTGGCGCAGATGATGAAATGCTCGGCGGGGTCGAGGAATTTGCCCGCTTCGACCGTGTGCGGCCACCATGAGGCCACGTCCGAATCGGCGGTCAGGGCGTGGCAGACCCAGATGACATTGTCGTGGGCTGCATTCAGTTTCCCGTAGGTGCTGAATGCGATCGTCAGTTCGGGCAGAATGCCTCCCCGCTCCAATTCGAAAGGTTGGTTATGACGGTATATATTCATTGTGTTTACAGTCGTTTTAATGCGTTGCCGATCTCTTCTTTCAGGTCGTCGATGTGTTCGATGCCCAGCGAGAAGCGCAGCATGTTGGGATAAACGCCCGAAGCGACCAGTTCGCGTTCGTTGAGCTGGGAGTGCGTCGTCGAAGCGGGGTGTACCAAGAGACTCCGGGTGTCGCCCACGTTGGCCAGGTGGCTGATGATCTCCAGGTGGTTGAGCAGCGAGGAGGCTTGTTCGGCCGATCCTTTGACGCGGAAGGTCAGTACGCCGCCGAAACCGTTGGTCAGATACTTCTTGGCCAAATCGTGGAACGGGCTACTCTTCAAACCGGGGTAGTTTACGCTCTCGATCTTGGGGTGCTTCTCGAGCCACTGAGCCATTTCGAGTGCATTGTCCACCGATCGCTGTACGCGCAACGAGAGGGTTTCGAGTCCTTGCAGCAGCAGGAAGGAGTTGAACGGACTCTGGCAGGCACCCGTGTCGCGGAGCACTTCGCACCGTGCCCGTACGGCGAAAGCCTGGTCGCCGCAGTTTTCCCAGAAGTTGAATCCGTGATACCCTTCCGAGGGTTCGCTGATCAAGGGGTAGCGGCCGTTGCCCCAATCGAAGTTGCCGCCGTCGATAGCCACGCCACCCATGCTGTTGCCGTGACCTCCGATCCATTTGGTCGCTGCGTGCAGCACGACATTGGCGCCCCATTTGATCGGCTGGCAAAGGTAGCCGCCGGCTCCGAACGTATTGTCGGCGATTACCGCGATGCCGTGTTTGCGGCCGATTTCGGCGATCGCCTCGAAATCGGGGATATTGAAGGCCGGGTTGCCGATCGTTTCGATGTAGATGGCCCGCGTACGGTCGTCGATGAGTGCCGAGATGCTCTTCGGGTCGTCCCCTTGTGCGAAACGGACCTCGATGCCGAGTCGGCGGAGCGTGTATTTGAACTGGTTGGTCGTTCCGCCGTAGAGGTAGGAGGTGCTTACGATATTATCGCCTGCCTGGGCGATGTTCGTGATGGCGAGCATTTGGGCGGCCATGCCCGATGCCGTCGCAACGGCTCCGGTACCTCCTTCGAGGGCGGCGATGCGCTCTTCGAAAACGGCGGTCGTGGGGTTGTTCAGGCGGGTGTAGATGTACCCCGGTTCCGTGAGGGCGAAAACGGCGGCGCTCTTTTCCGCACTTTCGAAGGTGTAGGCCACCGTCTGGTGGATGGGGACGGCGCACGATCCGGTCGCGGGATCGGCCTGTTGGCCTGCATGTACTTGCAGGGTTTCGAAACGGAGATTCTGTTTTTTCATGGTTTTGAAAGTTGATTTATGTTTTCGGGATTGTTACAAACAAAAAAATCCGGCTGAACCAGCCGGATTTAAGAGATACACGTACGACGAATCTTACACCCGGCATTTACACCTGCGCATCGACATCATCATACCCATCATCGAAACCGAAAGTCCGACGATCAGCGAGTAAGAATTATTGGATGTAATGCCGTTTTTCATGCGGGTAAAATACGGGTTTGTTATCGTATTGATGTCGCAAATATAGTTATTTTTCGTGAAATGGTGCTGTCGAGAGAAAAATATTTTACAATGCCATTATTCAGTCTGAAAATGCAATATTTGTAAATATAAGATTTTTTCTCGAGAATCCCTGTTTGTATAAAATGTTGAAAATTAGATCTATTTGTGGCCCGTTCCGTATTTGAAATTCTTAAATTAAGAATAGTTTAATTAAAAAATGTAGTTGAAAGTTTGATATTTGTGATATGTTAGATTTACTTGTTTGATATGTGATACTTAGGCAAATTATTTGCCGATGCATCATCATATTCTTGTTGATTATCAATGGTTTGCGTCTTAAAAGGTAGACTACTCAAAAATTTACTTGTTTTTTTGCGAAAAATCGAAGATTTAACGTTTTTTTCATCGACTCCCTCCGAACAGAGGGAAAAAAGGCAAAAACGGCCTTTTCAGGCCCCGACTGACCCCGTCTGCAAAGATAGGGCATGTCGGGGTTTATTTCGCCAAAATGGGCTGTAAAATCGAGAGTGGATTCACGGATATTTTCGGGCTCCGAGTAAGGTATTTTGTGCTTGATCGGAGTGGCCGCTGGGGACCGACCTTTGCCTCGGATCGTTTATAAGTTTTTGCAGCCAAAAGAGAAAATGGCCGGAGCCATTTAGCCATGGCTCAGCCATCTCTTATCTTCCCTTATTTTGACTTTACTTTAATGAACGTATATATGAATACGGGGATAAAGTAAAGGTGATGATTTCATGGAAAAGTGTAGTTCTTAAGCCTCAATTTTGACGGAAAAGTGTATAACGGAACTCTTATTCGTTGGAAAAAGTGTGGCAAATTCGATTTATTCGCTTGAAAAAATGTATCAAACCACACAAAAGACATTAGATTAGGAATAAAGAGGAAAGTTTTTACGAGGCGGCGTACATGATGTATATGTACTCATTTACCTAGGCATTCAAACTGACTTCTATGGGATTCTCCCCAGTCTTCCATGAAATCAATAACCGGCAAGAGGCTTCTGCCCAGTTCCGTCAGTTCATATTCACTTCTGGGAGGCAGTTCCGGAAAGATTGTTTTCTTTACAATACCATGTTCCTCGAGTTCTCTTAGATTCTGATCCAAGACCCTGGATACAGCTTCAGGTATTTCACGATGAATCTGACTGGGTCTTTTGGATGTTTCACGCAATGAGTCAATGATGCATGGTTTCCATTTTGAACCGATAACACTCATTGTTATACGTATTCCGCAAGACAGATCTAAAGGAAGTTTTCTTCTATACATATATTTTTGAAAAATAATAGTGCAAATATAGCGATAATATACTAAAAATCAATATACGAATAAATTTATCAGTATATGCGTAATTTATCATGTATTTTATAATCGAGTGTAGTATATTACTTTTGAATAAATTTTAAAAGTAATATATGTGAAGAAGTTAGCTGTTGTAGTCGATGCAAGTTCCTGAATTGCCTTATTTGCCTACAACATATTTTAAGGAAATCATAATAATAAAAACAAAATAAAAGAATTAGCATTATGAAAATCACATTATTAAACGGAAGCCCCAGAAATGGAAATACCTCCAAGGCTCTGCTCTGTTTCAAGGACTCATTGGATTCCAGGCATAGTGTAGTCCAGTATAATCTGTACGAGAACTCCATAAAAGCCTGCCGCAACTGTAACTGTTGCCAGAAAGAAGAAAACGGATGCATTCATAATGATGACAGCAACCAAATATTGCAGACGCTGATAGAGTCTGATGTCATAGTGTTCGGCACTCCCGTGTATTATTGGGGTGTATCTGCCCAGATGAAACTGCTTATAGACAAATTCTATTCAGTAAACTCCCGTCTGACAGTCAAAAAGAAGATAATAGTCATAGCAACCGGAGCGAATCCTTTGGATAATATCCAGTATGATCTGATTGACAAGCAGTTTCATGCAATAAGTGATTATCTGCATTGGGATATGATAAGGTTTATCCCGGTTTCGGCATATGAACCGGACGACATCACTGGCCAGAATGACATTATAAGCGAAATAAAGGAAACAGCTCTCTCATTGAAATAAGTATGAAAGAAAACAGGAAAGTAGCCGTAGTGACCGGTGCTGCCGGCGGAATAGGAAAAGTTATCGTCAACATGTTTGCGGATAACGGCTTCACCGTCATTGCAGTGGATGTGAACAGTGCAGACTTCAGCAGCCGTGAAATACATTTCCAGAAAGCGGATCTATGTTCCTATGAGGACATCTGCCGTGTTTTCGAGTATGCCAGGAAAAATTTCGGCGGAGTACATGTGCTGGTAAACAACGGTGCGATAAGCAAGTTCTCGAAGAGCGTGTTCGACATCACTCCCGAAGAGTTCCGGAAGGTGATAGACACCAACCTTTACGGCAGTTTCATGTGCTGCAAACAATTTATTGAAGCAAACAAGGGGATGGATTACGGCAGAATCATCAACATCGCTTCTACGAGATGGAATCAGAACCAGGCAGACTGGGAGGCTTACGGAGCATCAAAGGGCGGTCTTGTATCATTGACCAATACACTTTGTGTATCGCTTTCGGAAACTCCAATTACCGTGAATGCCATCAGTCCCGGATGGATACAATGTTCAGAATACGACACACTGTCCGAAGAAGATCACAGACAGCACCCGTCCGGCAGGGTGGGAGTACCCGAAGATATAGCACGGATGGTCATGTTCCTGTCCGCACCTGAAAATGATTTCATTAACGGAGCAAACATCGTAATAGATGGCGGTATGACCAAAAAGATGATATACTACACATCAGAAGATTACTGGAAAGAATAATTAATCAACATACGAAAGACTTTATGAATCAAAGAAGATTAGGTAAAACAAACCGAATGGTCAGTGAAATCGGTCTTGGAACCTGGCAGCTTGGCACCAAGTGGGGTGATCCTTTTAACGAGGCAGAAGCTCAGAAAATCCTTGAGGCAAGTTATGAAAGTGGTATCAATCTGATTGATACAGCTGACATTTATAATGATGGTAACAGCGAACTCGCTATCGGCAAATTTATTGCAAAGCATAAAGATCACTTCTTTGTTGTAACTAAATGTGGCAGAGGATTGAGTCCTCACACAGCAGATGGGTATACAGCAGAAAACATGGAAAAGTTTATCGATGGTAGTCTGAAACGCCTGGGCGTTGAACATCTAGACCTTGTACTTCTGCATTGTCCTCCGACATCTGTCTATCAGAAGGATGAACTGTTTTCAGGTATGGACAAACTGGTGCAAAAAGGGAAAATCAGTCACTATGGTGTCAGCATTGAGAAGGTATCAGAAGGCTTGCAGGCCATGGAATACCCTATTTCGGCCATAGAAGTGATATTCAACATGTTCCGACTGAAACCGCTGGAGAAATTGTTCCCCGCAGCAAAAACAAACGATATCGGTATTTTGGCCCGTGTGCCATTGGCAAGTGGCCTTCTTACCGGACGATATACAAAGGATACAGTATTTGGTAAGGATGATCATCGTAGCTATAACAGAAACGGTGAAGCATTCGATAAAGGCGAGACCTTCTCCGGGGTGGATTACGAACTTGGGTTACAAGCCGTGGAGGAATTGAAGAAACTGTTCCATACGGAAGACCTTATTCCCTATGCTCTACGCTGGATTCTGATGCACGATACTGTAAGTGCTGTAATACCTGGTGCCAGCAGATGCGAACAGGTACAGACCAATGTGAAGGCTGCAGAACTCGCGGCATTGACTCCGGAACAAATGGAAGGTGTTGCTGTTGTTTACGATAAGTATATTCGTGAATCTGTTCATTGTAACTGGTAATTACAAACAGAGAGGAAAGAAACATAAACGACACTATTTGACCCCGACAGGCCCCGTCTACAAAAATTGGGCATGCCGGGGTTTATTTTGCCATGGCGCAGCCATCTCTTTTCTTCCCTTATTTTGACTTTACTTATATGAATATGAGGATAAAGTTGCTGGTTTCATGGGAAAAGTGTATAAGGGAATTTGATTCGTTTGAAAAAGTGTGAGATAATAGGTATTATTCGTTTGAAAAAATGTAAAATACAAACCGTCAACTAAATTCAGAAAAAGTCAGTCAGAGGCTGGTACAAATGGCTATCAGGAATGCTCTTGTCATATTTTGTATTACACACTCAAGCCTAAATGGGGCGATTCCTAAGAGTTGATTACTTCGGGGGAATATTGCAGCAGGGAAGAGTATTTCGCATGCGGGTATGCATTCAATTGAAAATCAGATGGTTCTATATCGCTTTAAATTGATACAAGTATTTCCGGTCAATTCGTGTTACGATTCCTCCGTCACCGGAATAATTTTAGAGATTCGTCTATTAGATTCCTTGCTAGTAATTTGAGAACCGTATTCAAATTTCGCTATTTATGTTCAATGTAACTCTTCATTACATTACTTGTAATGAGTCAACTTTTTAAAGAACATGATAAGAGATAAAGAACAACCAACAAATCTAAAAATACTATTGAATTTGATTTATAAAGAACTAAGTAGTCGGGGCCCTAAATGTCAAACCGATGGTCCTTGATTCTTATTTAGGAATTGATTATTTTAGTGATATATAAATAGAAGTTTTTTAAGAATTATAGATATGGCAAAATCAAGATTTAGAATAATAGCATTGAGGCCTATAACCCCTAAAGATGTAACAGATGAGGAGTTGGATATAGTCAAGTCTATTCAGAAAAAAGTTTATGGTTCTTCATGGTTATATTTTTATAGAGGATATAAATTACAGGATAATGATGTCCTGAATGGAAAATCTGGCCCCGAAACATTTTATGGGTATCGGTTAAAAGTTTCGAAAAATGTATTTGATGATTCTATCCTTTATGATCAAGACGATGTTTGCATAAGTATAGGTGCAATTGTTGGACCAAACGGAAGTGGTAAGAGTTCAATGATAGAATTAATAATTAGAATATTAAATAATCTATCAGTTGCAGCAAAAGGTGAAATAGTCAATCATTCAGCAGCAGAGCATCTCTTCTTTATTGAAAATGTTTATGGATGTATTGTCTTGCAAGAGAATGATCGATATATCCAGATAAAGGTTGCGGGTAGATCTGTTTCTGCAGCAATTTACCAATGGGATGAGAAAGATAATATTTATATATGTGATCAGCCATTAGAATTATTATCAGAAGAAGCAAAAAGCAATAGGTTTATGCCTATTAAAGGGTCTTGGAAGGGAATGCAACAACTTTATAACATGTTTTATACCGCAATTTTCAATTATTCGCTATATTCTTTTAATTATAAAGATTATTATAATGAACGTACAATAGAAGATCGATGGCATAATGTCAAGAATGATGATAATTGCGAGAGGTATTTCAAGGAAGATTTTAATGAAAACCAAGTATGGCTTAAAGGCTTATTTCATAAAAACGATGGCTATCAAACACCAATAGTTTTAAATCCAATGCGCGATAATGGTATTATCAATGTGCCAAAGGAAAATCATCTTACAAATGAAAGATTGTTAAATAACTTATTTTTTAAAAATGATAAATTACTAGATGCGACAGGATCTCCTATATTCCCTTTTCGATTGATAAATGACCATCTTGAGATAGTTGCATTAAAGATAACCCATAAAGATAATCCAAAGTTTTCTAAGGATAATCTTTTTACTTCTTTGGACTTTCGTGATAATGCATTGACACGAAATTTTGAAAAAATTCGTAATGAAATGTGTGTGTTATGGAGTAAAGCCTACTGTATGACATATAGTGAAAAGACTCCACATGAAAAATTAGCATGGGACTATGTAATATATAAGACATTGAAAATTATTAAAACATATGATAAATATAAAGATATCCGTAGGAATTTAATATATTTTAAAAACTTTGATGCCAATAGTGTTTATAAACATTTTTGTAATATGTTACAAGACGAAAGCCATGTAACATTAAAATTGCGTCAGGCCTTAACTTTTCTCAAGTATAAAATTTTTAGAGAAAATAATTCTTCTATAATCATTCTTAAAGAAGCGTATTCTCTTTTTAGGAAAGTACAGGATGAGTTTAAGGAAATGAATTGGAGAATTGATGAAGAATCTGGGTACATAACAGCTAATTTTCTTGAAGGATATACGATTGAAAATATACCAAAAATAGAATTCAAAGGGGATGATTTATTGGTTAATATCCCTAGTTCAGATGATTATACGATACCTTATTTCTTTTTAGATAAAGAAGGTTCGTTGAATGTAAGGATTCCAGATTATGAAGAGGCAATTCTTCCTCCGATTTTTGATATAGAGCCAATGTTAATAGAGAAAACATTGATTAATGAAGATGGCTCATTTGATAAGAAAAATTTAATCCCAATGTCAGGATTAAGTTCTGGTGAAAAACAGATAGCAGGATCAATAAGTAATATGGTTTATCATCTGGCGAATATTAATTCGGTATGGCAAGATAAGAACCTGATTAAATTAACTCAATATAAACAACCTAAAAAAGTATATGAAAATCAGGGGCATAACCTTCTTAAGTATAAATATGTGAATATCGTATTTGACGAGGTTGAACTTTACTTTCATCCAGATTTGCAAAGGCGGTTCGTGAAAAATATTTTGGATGCTTTAAAGAATTTAAATCTTGAATATATTGAAGGAATAAATATAATGCTTGTTACCCATTCGCCATTTGTGCTTAGTGACTTGCCTAGGACAAATGTATTAGCATTAAATAATCAACAATCGGATATTGAAGAGACTTTTTGTGCTAATATTCATGAAATGTTAGGGAATAGTTTCTTTATGACGTATTCTATGGGTGATGTTGCTAGAGAACAGATAGAAATGGTTTTTGATATTTACAATAGGTTTAAAAGAGGTGAAAAGATTATAATTGAGGAAAGGGAGTGGAAAAAATTCCAATACATTGCTTCAAAGGTTTCAGATGAATATCTTGGAAAATTAGTCAAAAGCATGCTTGAAGAGATGCAACATTTAATCGATCCTGAAAAAGAATTAAATCGTCAAATTGAAGAAACTGAAAATAAACTTAAAGAATTGATGGCAAAAAAGGAGACAAGAAAATGATCAAGATGCAATATGGAGACAAAACTCATATAGAGTATTTGAAAAGAGAATATCTGAAGATATTTTCTGATATAGATAATAGAAGAGCTGATTGGATAGCTCTACGTGATAGTCTTATCGCTAGAAGCGTTGACTTTCAAACTTTGCTTCCACCTACGTTAGATGAAATGCTTACAAATGATTTTGAAGCTTTAGCTGATATATATGAGTTGTTTGTGTCGTTAAATCTAAGAAAGTCAGATCCATTGATAACTAATGGCAAACAGTTGTTTAATTATTCAGATGATGTTACTGTAAATGGTATAAGACGAAATAAAATGCAGCCAGTAATAGCTTCGTTCTTCATGAATCCTGCAAATGGTTTTGAAATCCATACTTGCCATTATTGTGATATGGCGTATGTCAATGCATATAATCTACATGGGGATAAGAAAGCTCAGTTTGATTTAGATCATGTTTTGGATAAAGGTAGATGCCCTATTGTTGGGCTATCACTATTTAACTTTGTCCCTTCTTGTCAGATGTGCAATGGCTCTCGTATTAAAGGTCAAAAACAGTTAACAACTAATCCTGTATTGCGAAAAAAACTTAGCCCATCTAATTTTAATTATGATTTTGAGGGAAAGGTTAATATTGAAGTACATAATAAATACGGGAAGTGTTCTACATTTGGTTTTGAGAAAAGAAAAGATGATTATGAGATTATTTTTAATACTTCAAAGGATCCTGATTATAAAGTGGAGATAGACTTTTTCCATCTAACAGAACGATATAATTATCACAAGGTTGAAGCATTAAGGTTAATGGATTTAAAAGAGCGCTATACCGATGCTCGGATACTAGAACTGGCTCGTGTTATGTTAGGGAATTTTTCTGAAGAAGTTTCTGTTGATGCTATAAAAGTCGTAACTCAGATTAAGCATGACATATTTTCAACGCAATTTATACATACCTTTCACCGAACTTTTGGAAAATTGCATGATGATATAATAAAATAGGGAATAGCAATTCATCCAACATATATTTTCATGGTTGATATTAGATGTATGGAACTGGTGTGCTCAGGATTGCAAGTAATCAAGAGTGCAAACCGAATATGTCTTTGCATCTGCACTTTTGCATTATGAACCACACATTTTGCTTCATATCGGTTTTCTCTAAAGAAATTTGCTGATCCTCAAGAAAATCCGTAATTTTGCACCGTCAATTGAATAAAAACATAAAGCTTACAATGCTGCAAAGAAGAATGAATAATTGGAACACCGTATCGGATCGAGGCATAAAATGCCTTGAGAGAATGTCGCATGTCCATACTTCGGGTATTGGAGCATTCTATACTTTTGGAAACATTTTCCGACGAACGTCTGATAGACCATCGGGGATACGATGATGCTGGTATCCCGCTGAAACGATAAATGAAAACCGTCGGAGAGTCCTTACCAAACTTTTCGACGGTTTTTGTTTTGTGCCTGTTGGTGACGTTCGCACGATGTGCTTTTCTCCGTCAATTCCGTCCACGGGCAGAAATTAATGCATTATTAACCGCGCAGTGATGCGCATGAATGAATGATTATGAATTATAAATTTGACGGAAGCAGGGTGTTCTTTACATCCGACACCCACTTCAACCATACCAATATCATCAGGTTCTGCAACAGGCCATTCAAGGATGTGTCGCACATGAATGAAACGATTATTGCCAATTGGAACCGCGTGGTCGGTCCGGAGGATATCGTGTTCCACCTGGGTGATTTCTGTCTGGGCGGTTCTGCCGAATGGGTAAACATACTGAACAGACTGAACGGAAAAATATACCTTATCTTCGGCAATCACGACATTAAGAACCTGAGGCAGAATTACACGAAATACTTCGAGCAAATAACGATGCAGATGTATATCGAGGTGGATAAACAGAAGATTTATCTGAATCACTGTCCGTTTCTTTGCTATGGTGGCTCATACGATGACACCTGGCAGCTTTTCGGACACGTGCATACCCGAAGGAACAATACCGGAAAGGATGCGCCGAGGCTGAGTATGCTTCTTCCGACACAATATGATGTCGGAGTGGACAACAACGATTTCACACCGGTCTCTTTTGCACAGGTAAAGGCAATCATAGGGAAACAGATTGAACAATCAAGGAAAGGAGAACAGTAAGATTAAGATGAAGATACAATACATGAGTGATCTGTACATGAAGTTCCAGGAAAACAGCAGATACTTGAAAAATAATGAATTGCCTGCAACCAGATGGGATATGTTTTTGAGGATGAACACCTGATGAATGGATTTGATCCGGCCAAGTTTATTGAAATTTAATGGGCATACAGAAATGAACGAAAGAAAAATCATAGACAGAAAGCTCCTTTCCGATTTGGCGAAGGAGGTCGGCTTGAATGCCTCGCATTTGGAGGCGTTGGGAGAAAGTCGTCAATGGGAGATTGTCGTTGGTGGCGATATGCTTGAAAGGTTGGTTGAGATACAGTATCGGTTCGAGCAGTTGGTCGTAATGGGAGACGATGAGTACCGGGGATTCTATATCGAAGTGCCACGGCCTGCGCCGGAAGAGTGGGGGTGTACCGAGGAATTGATCACTTCAGGGGAATATGACAGTCGAGAAGCGTTCCTTGCTGATTGGCTTGCATTCAACCCGGTGGAGACTAGATGGTTTCATGTCGCTTCAAGTCGATACGGGGATTCCCGGTCAATCCGTGTTACAGACCGGAAGCATACCCATTTTATCATTACGAATCATTCCAAGTGTACGAATGCAGAACCAGATGATACGTGGTGCAGGGAGAATCTAACCCGCCTCTTTGACTATCTGCAACGGATGTTTGATGTCATTGTCGCAAATCCCGACAGGTTCAACGATTACGTGGCGCATAACCTTCCGTACCAGCAGCGTACAGGACGGATTGCACAGAAGAATTTTAATCGCATAGTGCCGAAATTCAAAATTGAAGTGGAAGATAGGGAAACGGCCATCAAGGCATTGGAGGACTCGGTGCATGGGCATTCTGCCCCTCTTTTTGAAACCATGACCATACGAAAGTATTGCACCTATTTCCGCATTGCCTACGAGATATATAAGGCTTATCACCGGAAGCTTGGATTCAGGGAACGCATCCATACAGATCCACAGGATGTTCCGGAAGAACTGCGTGATGTGGTCTATTACAAGCGGAAGAAGTTCGTGAATGTGACGGAAAAGTACGACATTGACAGTCCGGAGGATTTCATGCGGTTCGCAACTGACCATTACGGAGAACTGGGACTTTCACGCCTGAATATCTTTGCCTCACACGACCGGCAGCAGGGATGGAAAATTGTTGTCGCCAACAGTTATTCTGCCAATGCCGGATTGGCAATCGAAGTGGCAACAGCTTTGTATAAGGCTGGGGCACCGCTGCTGATATACGACGCCGAGAAGCTCTTAAGGATCCTGCTCGAAGAGGATTATGTGCGGCTAGTTCCTGACTCATATCACAATTATATGGGTTATCAGGAAGAGGGCACTGTATACGAATTACCGTGGGAATACGAATGCACTGACGATGCTAATTCGATTCTGACCAAGGAGCAATATCAGGCGATTGTCTCACTTGCAGAATGGCTGCCGGAGGAATACGTGAAGCCCATCGCTTGACATGTCTGAGGTAATTTACGAACTTGGCATATCTCTATGCAGGGGCATATATGGGTAAACCAAGTTTTTATTCGTTTTTCTGTGATTTAATCGAATAAATAGCATTTATGGGATATAGCGAAATGCAAGACAAAAACTATCATCGGCAGGTAACTACAGATGAGGTAACTACAGATGAGGTAACTAGATAAATTGATATATTTACAAAACTAATATGTCTGAAGACTCACCACAGACACATTGAATGAAACACTACCAATAAACATTTATATATTAGTTTACACTTAATAACGAGGTGGCAATTGCCACCTCGTATTGTTACTCTCGAACTTGCGTTAATGTAGAGTTAGTACAGCGCAACTTATACCTATAGGGGAGACAAGTAACTCTAGGATTGGCCTTGTCGTACAATCGGCTTTCATTTCTTCCGCTTTATTAGCAAACTCTTCAAGATCTGTAGTACTAAATTCGCTAGGTCCGTTAGGGTGCGAATGCCATTCTCCCACATATCCAAACGTTCCTCCAGTTCGACGTTCGACCTGAGATAGTTTTTTTCTTATGCCGGCCTTGCCTAAGACTAAGTAATCACCTCTATGGATTGTATCTTCTGGGGCCTCTATAGTGTCGATTACATGAATCGTATTAGTCTTAAGATTACACTGTCCAATGAGATACCCACCTGTTTCATATCTGCCAGCAGCTTTGGTCTGATCTGCTATGTCATTAACAACCTTATTAAATATATGAACCTTCCATGTATCCACATCATAACAATAGAATTGGGGTACTTCTATTTTTTGAATCTTCAAGCTTCCAAATTTATCTGATATATACATCCAACAGCCACCATTAGCATGATTGCCGGCAAAGATATCTTTAATCGTAACACTCATAGATGCGGCATATAATGAGATGATATCGTCCGCAAGAATGAATGTTTCTGAATTGCACCCAAGCCCTACATTTAATAAAGATGATGGTTCACGCGAAAGTTCCTTCTCTCTCATAAGATAACTGGAAACTATAGGGTCTGTCTTGTATTGAGCAAAGAAAGCAGCCATTACATCATCTAGCCTTACCTCTCCATTATTTCCTTCACTCATCAACAATCCGAATTTCCCATTATCAAAAATAGCTGCACTTATTGCAGTAGGTCTATTCCTAATATTCACCAATTGATTGTGGGCTACCTTTGATGCGGTAAAATCAAGAAGATAGTCGGGTGTTCGCTTACTCATTATTTCGGCATCTCCCAGTATTGTTTTTATTCCTCTACAGGAAGCGTCAGCCTTAAGCGTTTCATGGTAATATATCAGATTTGTAGCACTTCTCATTTCACTAGCCTTGTTTTTATAAACAGACTTATCGAGAAGTGCATGTCTGCACAGATTGTGGTCGCTCAAATAATCAGGGTCACAAAATAATATATTAGTTATACCAGATCGTACTAAATGCATCGCAATTTTTGAACCAAGAGCACCACACCCAGCAATAATTAACGAAGGATTTATTTCTGTATCCAAGTTTGATATCTCATGAGCCTTCTTTGTCGTGAAAGGCGATTCATGTTTATGAAATTTTACCGTTGAATTTGGTGTCAACACACCTTTCCCATCAGCATCAGCCTCGCATATAATTTCAAAGTTCACGAACTGATAGTAAGAATTTACTCCTATCAGTTTCTTGCTCCGCATTATAGCTAAGATAATAATAAAACTGAAAGATGTATCATCCTTCTTATCTAATATACCACTAACAGCAGATTCTATTTCCACGCCATGCCTGCTAGCATATTCTTTAAGTTCCGAATATGTCTTAGGTAACATGACATCGTATATATCACAACTCTTTTTTGCTTCATCCCAACAAACCGATCCCCAAACAATATTTTTTTTCTCACACTCTGGTAATTTTAAAAGCCAGATGTTATCATTTGTCAATCTTACCAGTTTCTTTTCTGAGTGACGATAAATAATAAGAGGTAATTCTTTTTTCTGCTCATCAGCTTTGTCTAACTCATCTGATAGTTGTTCGTAATCATACAACATGGTTGCTGTATACCCCTCAAGTCTTAAGGGTTCAAACTCACCACCGTCTTCTATGTTTACCCCAGATGCCAAATCCTCGTACCACGACCGAAGATGCTTAATGAAATCCTCTATTTCCATATTGGCAAACCATTCATCTCCGTTGCCGCGAAACAAACAAATTGGTCTAATTCCGTCCTTTTCGCAATAAATATGCGGAGCGTGATCAAAATCGAAGTCGTTTCTGCCAATAAAGACACGAGGAACCCTATCTGGGTAATCAGAGCAGAATTCCACATACACGGGTTCTTCTGGTTTAACAAGCGCTGTAGTCATATCATACCTTGTTGGTAATTCAAGTGATAAGGTCAACCGAACAACTACAGAATCATGATACTTATAATATATGTTATCAAAAGAGACGCCATCCATCATGGCGACCCTTTTGACATCATACTGAACACGTGGCGGTACTTGCGACAGTGCACACGGCTTGAATTGTGGGTAATAGTTACTTACAGCCATATGCAGATTTTCTGCCTGAAGTACTTGAACTACCTATTGCTGCACCGGTCGAACCTTTCTGCTGATTTTTATCCTTCCTCAGAAACCCACTGGAGGTAACTTCATATACAACGGGCTTAGGTTTCTTTGAATCTGGTTCCTCTGCTAAAGATATAAATTTATCAGCCCCTATCAATTTTACATATTCCTCTTTTGACTGATGATGCGGCGGGTTGTCTTTATCCTTCTTAATCTGCTTAGACGAAGCTATTATTACTGCTCCATTTGTTTTATGGTCTTTAATCATGGTTTTTGACGATTCGACAGGTTTGTCTGTTTCACCATTCATATAGGGCACGTTGTTGAAGTAGGTCCAAGAACAATGATGTGGAGCCATGAAAATATCAAAATTTAATTTGTCATCATTATCATGAGCGGTACATTGTTCTTGGATCTCCTTCCAAATATAATGGTCAGCATCTCCTCCAAATAGATATAGTGCTGATGGTTGAGTAGCAGTACTGGTGTACTTAAACCTTGCCTGCATCACAATTGAGGTTGCATTTTTATCTGCTTCAGCTCTACCTTCCACCAAACTATCTTTAAACGGCGAATGAACAAAGAATTCCAGCAGAGACATAGACTTGCCATTCACTTCCTTAATTATCTCTCCTGGAATATACGAAGTCACATTTTTATATCTCTTGTCTCCATCATATCCAATGATAACAAGCCGATTACCAGCCTTAGTTTTGTCCCGAGAGTTATCGTCCCACAATTTACGTCGTCTTTCAGCCTCCTTTTTCAGTGCTTTTGCAGGTTCACTTGTTGCACCTGTAAAAAGCATAGGGGTTACCATCAATTCATCAATGATTACTAAGTCATTCTTTAAGTCTTCATCTGAATATTTTTCAGGATTACCCAAATAATAATTAGTGTCAATTCCACGACAATGATCCTCATCGGGATGTGTCAACATAAACAAATCCAGATGATATCTACCCTCACTGTCTTTTGAAAACTCATCCAACAAATCACTCATGACATCATAGCAATCATCGTTATTCCTGATGTTAGCATCAATCTGAATGGTAGTCTTATCGACCTTGATCAATACGGTATCACCATTATCTACCGGATAAAATTTTATTTTACTCATATTCAAAAATAATAAATATCATTATCGTTATCATTCATATTCAAAAACACGTCATACATTCTTTTAGCGAAAGTCTTACCGTTACAATAGGCCACCCATGTCACTAGCATTACAAGCAGTAATATCAATATGCCTATTCCTACCAAATACTCTCCTAAGGGTAGCGCATAATACCATTTGTTAATAGCAGCCAGTACAAATACCAAGATTGCGTCAACGAGTAGCGCAGCTGTCAAGTTGCGCCAAAATCCAAACATGTAATTATGTTCAAAGAGTATTTCATCAAACCTCGTTACATCAAGTAACCATCTCACAGCTTCATCAATACGCTTTACATATTTCTTATTCTTAAAAGTTTTTGGCTTGTATTTTCGAAGGTCTATTTTCTTTTTAGCTAATATCTTTTCTCTTATATTTGCCTTCTGCTCCTCAGTGTAGGTGTTATCATTACTGTAAAGAATTCGTGCTGTCGGTTTTAATCGGTCACAAAAAAGTATTCGTTCCGGATAAAATTTTGCAATTGATCGAAGTGAAAATCTTAACAAGAAGAATAAAGCCGTACTAATTGCAGAAATCGATATCAAGTATGTAAGGACTTTTATCCAGATTCCAGCTCCTTCCATATCTTTAACCCCCATAGCAACACCTAACATAATAGGTATGGCAAGGCTCAAATATGCCGGGTATTTTCTTGCTTTCATGTTATACTCTGCATTTCTCTTCTCTTTTGTTTCTTTATCAATCTGAATCATCTTTTTCTAATTGTATTAATCCCACTTGCAAAGTTATTGTATTATTTTGAGTAAGCCAAAAGTTGTGTATACAAAATGTGAAAATTTCACATCTTGAATGCCTCAATAAAATTTATTACCAATATATCATTGCTGTAATGAGAAATATTCGCTACTTTTGCGATTATATTCAATTATGATAGTCTTAAATGTACTATTGTTATATTTATAATTTATATATATGTTACAGCAATTCACGGTAGACAATTTTCTGTCATTTAAAGGACAGGAGGTTTTCAAGTTGAAGCCAGGCAGAGGGACGCTAAAAAGTCATCACAAGGTAGAACCAGTTAAAGGTTTTATGGTTCTAAAAACAGCCATTATGTTTGGCGCTAACGCTAGTGGAAAGAGTAACTTTGTCAAGGCTATCGATCTTGGGAAAAGGTTAGTGCTCGAAGGCACACCTATAGGAAGCCCTATGGAATACCATCCATTCCGATTACATGCAGAAAACAAGAAGAAAGATACAACTTTTATCTACGTGATTTTGTGTAACAATAAAAAATATGAATATGGTTTTAGTTATAATGCAGAGCGAGTTTCAAGAGAATGGCTAAAGCAAATTACTAAAAAGACTGAATACACCATTTTCGAAAGGAATATAAACGAGGAGAATCCTTTTGACATATCATATCTTCTTAGGCTTAACAAGAAAGAAGCAGAAAAACAATTCCTGACGGTATTTGCAAAGGCAACTCCCGCAAGATCATTATTCCTACACGAAATTTTAAGCCGCAATGTTCATGGCAATGTGACAAATATTGAAGATCTTGAAAATATTTTGGCATGGTTCATCAATACCCTTAAAACTATATTCCCAGCAACACCTTATAAGCAGGGAAGTATGCTCAAAGCCGTTGATGACAACAAGCTAAAGGAGGGTTTTGGAGCTATACTGCGTTTTTTTGATACAGGTATTGCCTCAATTGATTTAGAAAAAGTTGATTTTAACAAATTGGGGATTCCTCAAGATTTAAAGAATTTCATTCAAACAGATTTGTCCCAAACCAACACAAATGAAGCCTTTGGTTCACTTCGTTTTGAAGATAATCTGTATTTAATAACAATATCGGAAGGAGAGATTATCGCTAAGAAATTAATGATTATACACAAGAGAATAGACGTTGACGATTATGAACTATTCTCAATTGGTGAAGAAAGTGATGGAACCCAACGGTTATTTGATTTTATACCTTTAATTCTAGATTTTATTAAGGGGGATAAAGTTTTTATTATTGATGAAATGGAACGCAGCTTACATCCTGCACTTATGCTAAAACTGGTAGAATTATATTTTCAGTATTCTGAAAAGATAACCACCCAATTGATATTTACCACGCACAACAGTTCACTAATGACATATGATTTGCTGCGTAGTGATGAAATATGGACTATTAACAAAGCTGCAAATGGAATTAGTTCTTTAGGTCGGTTTGATGAAACTTACAATCCTAGATTTGACAAGATTCTACAACCATTGTATCTTAAAGGTGAATATGATGGAATTCCAAGATTTGATGAAGAAGAATTGCTAAAACTCATCAGACTCCTAAAATAAAAATCCCCATACAAATCTTACTTCGGTTCGATACTATTTTATGATACCAAGCCATAAATGATTATCTCATTCCTTTAACGGGGAGTGTTTTATTCTGTGTGTCTGGAGCGAGTCTTTAGATTTCCGAGTTTTGCAAATATATAGTTTTATTTGATACTTCATTTTGGAGTATATTCCTGTCAATATTGATTTCAAGAGTCGACCTCAGGTAGGACTTCTTTTCTGACTGATTCCTCGTTAGGCACGGCCAGCGCATCCTTGAAACCATCCGAAAGTCCTTCTGCAACCGCTCTATCCAGTTCATGGTGTAGATTATTGTCTAGTTCAGGTAAGTAAATATGCCTATTAGGAAGCGTCCTCGCTTCATCTCTTGATGCTTCTGTAATACCAATTTCTTTTGCATAGAAGTACAGCCTCTCATCCTAGGCGTGTTCCTCGGCATTGTTCCTGTCTCCCATACGGAAGACCTGTCTCAAATCGTCAGCCAAATACACTTTGCACCATTACGGACGTCGCTCAGTAAGTTGTAAATCAAATGGGTGTGCATCTCTGAAACTTGGCACCAGGAAACATTACGTTGAAGATGTCATCAAGCTCCTTGGGGCCATCCGAGCATATAAATCCAATTCTTGAAGCTCCTATCTCACATAAAGGTTATTAAGTATTTTATCCCAACCAGACCGCTTCCCTTTGACTTGTTATAGATGTCGAGCCCTTAGTATTGTCCTCCTTGACGGCGAGGATTACATAGAATGCTTTCGTATCAACAGGAGAATCTTGATGTGGACACAGTCAATGAGCACAACAAAATATATACGCGTAAATATCAATGCTTGAGTAAGTAAAATAGGTTCTATATTGGTGACTTATATAACCGCAAACGAAGACAGCTTCTCGTTTTTACGCTGATGAAATAGATTTCCTATTAGATTAGAACTACTTAAGTGGTTGACAGTTTGATTCACTTCTTTTTTGCAGGATTAAGTTATAGAAATACAACACGATGGTTGTTTGATTGAGGCATTTGTAGTAACTTTGCAATCAAAGCTTAAATGGTATTCTAATGAACACGACGACAAATAGAATGTCACCTGTGACTTCCATATCGACAACATGTGAAACGGAACAGGATATAAAAAATTGGTTGCAATACTCACAAGGTATTGCAGCTGCCATGTCTAAACGAATGACGGAGCTCGGTTTGACACAACAGATGCTTGCCGAAAAAATGAACTGCACCCAACAATACATCTCCAAAGTATTGAAAGGGAAAAAGAACATGTCGTTGGAAACCATATGTAAGATTGAGAATGCATTAGGCATTGAGATAATCAAAGGCCTGAATACAAAAAAGTAACGGAAAAGCATAATTATGACAATACAAAGTGAAGCGGCACTAGAAGCCGGACTTATCGCCACACTTCAGCAAATGGATTATGAGTACATCCAGATTGCAGAGGAGAATAATCTTCAAGCCAATTTCAAACGGCAGTTGGAGATACACAACCGTAAGCGGTTGGAGGAACATGGCCGTACTCAGTTTACCAATGAGGAGTTTGAAAAGATACTTATCTATCTTGAAGGTGGCACTCGCTTTGAAAAAGCAAAGAAACTACGAGATCTATATCCACTTGACACGGCAGACGGCAAACGTATTTGGGTAGAATTTCTCAACCGCCAACAATGGTGTCAAAATGAGTTTCAGGTGTCCAACCAAATCACGGTGGAAGGGCGCAAGAAATGCCGTTATGATGTAACCATTCTTATTAACGGACTTCCATTGGTGCAAATTGAGTTGAAGCGCCGTGGAGTGGAACTCAAGCAGGCATATAATCAAATACAGCGTTACCACAAGACATCTTTTCACGGTTTGTTTGATTACATTCAATTATTTGTAATTTCCAATGGTGTAAACACACGCTATTTTGCAAATAATCCGAATATAGGTTACAAATTTACCTTTAACTGGACTGATGCTTCCAATCATCCATTCAATGAATTGGATATGTTTGCCGCGTTCTTTCTCGAGAAATGTACTCTCGGGAAAATTATTGGTAAATATATAGTGCTACATGAGGGTGATAAGTCTTTGATGGTTCTCCGTCCATATCAGTTCTATGCCGTAGAAAAGATATTGGATAAAGTAAAGAATTCAAACGACAACGGTTATATATGGCATACGACAGGTGCCGGAAAGACATTAACTTCTTTCAAGGCAGCCCAACTTGTTTCCGAACTGGATGATGTGGATAAAGTGATGTTTGTTGTTGATCGTCACGACCTTGATACGCAGACCCAGTCAGAATATGAGGCATTCGAACCAGGCGCGGTGGATGGTACAGACAATACGGATGAACTAGTAAAACGTCTGCAAAGCAATTCCAAAATTATCATTACTACTATCCAAAAACTCAATGCTGCCGTCAGCAAGACTTGGTACAGTAACAAGATAGAAGCAATACGCCACTCTCGCATTGTTATGATATTCGATGAGTGCCACAGAAGCCACTTTGGGGAAAGTCACAAACGAATAATGAAGTTCTTTGACAATGCCCAAGTATTCGGTTTTACGGGTACTCCTATCTTTGCGGAGAATGCTGTGGACGGGCATACCACAAAAGAAATCTTTGGGAATTGTCTGCATAAATACCTCATCAAGGATGCCATTGCTGATGAAAATGTATTGGGGTTCCTTGTAGAGTATTATCATGGAAATGAAGAGGTGGAAAAAGAAAATGCCACCCGTATGGAGGAAATAGCAAAGTTCATCCTCAATAATTTCAGCAAGTCAACTTTTGACGGGGAATTTGATGCACTGTTTGCCGTGCAGTCTGTACCCATGCTTATCCGTTATTATAAGATATTCAAATCTCTGAATCCTAAAATCCGCATAGGTGCGGTATTTACATACGCAGCTAACGGCAGTCAGGATGACGAACAGACAGGAATGGGTACAGGGCAATATGTAAGTGGTAGTGTAGGAGATGCTGACGAATTGCAGGCCATCATGGATGACTATAATGAAATGTTCGGTACTTCATTTACAACAGAAAATTTCCGGGCATACTACGATGATATAAACCTGCGCATGAAAAAGAAGAAAGCGGACATGAAACCGCTTGATCTTTGTCTTGTTGTAGGAATGTTTCTTACCGGTTTTGACAGCAAGAAGCTGAATACGCTTTATGTGGATAAGAATTTGGAATATCACTCTTTACTACAAGCTTTTAGCCGTACAAACCGCGTATTGAATGAGAGAAAAAGATTCGGCAAAATTATATGTTTCCGTGATTTGAAATCCAATGTAGATACGGCAATCAAGCTGTTCAGCAATTCCAACAACCTGGAGGATATTATAAGGCCACCATACGAGGAAGTAAAAAAAGAATACAGACAGTTGGCATCGGATTTTTTGAAAAAATACCCTAATCCAAGTTGTATTGATATTCTGCAAAGCGAAAAAGACAAGAAAGACTTTGTACTGGCATTCCGTGATATTATCCGTAAACATGCTGAAATCCAAATATATGAAGATTACAATGAAGATGCGGAAGATCTTGGAATGACAGAACAGCAATTTAATGACTACAAAAGTAAATATCTCGATATTACTGTCGGATTTATCGATACACCTGCCAGTCCATCTGTAGTTGCCGAAGAACCTGTCCCTTACGGAAATAATCAAGGATTGGAGGATGTGGATTTCTGTCTGGAACTTCTACATAGTGATGTTATCAATGTAGCTTATATACTTGAACTCATTGCTGAACTTGACCCATATAGTGCCGATTATGCAGATCGCCGTCAGCATATCATTGACACAATGATTAAAGATGCAGAAATGCGTAGCAAGGCGAAACTCATTGACGGTTTTATCCAAAAGAATGTGGATGAGGATAAGGAGAATTTTATGGTGCAACGTAAAAAAGCGGATGGCACTAGCGATTTGGAAGAACGGTTGAATCAATATATTACTACAGAACGGGAAAAGGCAGTACGCTCTTTATCGGAAGATGAGGGTATTCCTTCTGATGTATTGACTCATTATTTGAAAGAATACGATTATCTCCAGAAGGAACAGCCGGAAATCATACAAAAGGCTTTAAAAGAGAAACACCTTGGCCTGATAAAGACAAGAAAAGCATTGACACGCATTCTTGACCGTCTGCGTGGTATTATAAGAACTTTTAGTTGGGAATAAAACATGAGTGACAATAAAGAAATAGGCTATGTGTATATTCTTACGAATCCGAGTTTTCGTGAGGATTGGGTTAAGATTGGTAAAAGTTCACGTCCTGTTGATGTACGCTCAAAGGAGTTGGATAACACAGCGGTTCCGCTTCCATTTGAGATTTTCGCCACTATTAAGACTGTTAAATATAATGAGGTTGAAAAACATGTCCACAAGACAATTGACAGGTTGACAGATTTACGCATCCGTCAGAATCGTGAATTTTTCAATGTTTCTCCCCAATTAGCTTTGGAAATTTTTATTGATATTGCCAAAATGATAGATGATGCTGTTATTACTCGATATAAAGATAATAAGCCTATCAATGAAAGCATGAAAGAAAATGGAGAAGTCTTCAACGAACAAACAAAAATAGTGAAACGTGGCCGTTTTAAGTTTAGCATGGTAAATATCAAGGTTGGAGAATATATAACGTTTACTCCAACCAACCTGCAAGTAAAAGTAGCGAGTGATGATACGGTAGAATATGATGGTCGCATTTACAAATTGTCTCCATTTGTAGGAACATTTATGCCAAAAGAAAGGCAAACACAATCAGGAGCTTATCAAGGAGCAAAATATTTCACATACAATGGAGAAATATTGGATAATTTGAGAACAAAAATGGAACAAAACAAAGAAGACAAATAATGTTATGATTAGATTAATAGATAATATAGACCTTGTATGGAAAAATAACCAGCCGTTAGGATGTTGTATTCATAATCGGACATGGCAAAAGATAGCTTTACAACAGGGTGATATGGATGGTGCATGCGCTGTTTATTCATTGATGATGTACCTTATCGCAATAAAGGTTCTTACTTATGCCCAAGTAAAAAATTTTAATACAAAATTTAATGGACAGACATCAAAGGGGCGACTGTTCAAGGAATTTTTTGAGAAAGAAGGCCTATGTAGAAATGGTTTTTATTTTTCCACAATTGTCGAAAAATTGAAACATTCTTTCTCGAAAGAAGTTTCTGCTGTTTCTTCCAATTATAACAGTACAGATTTCGATCAGTCAAATGCAGTACAACAGATTAAAGAGGCTATTGATGATAACTGTCCAATAATGATTGCAGAAGTATTTAAGGGAGGTGGTGCACATGCTATCTTGGCTGTTGGATATGAATTCTGCAATGATGAATTGACAAAAATATTTTGTTTAGACCCAGGCTATCCCATCGCTGACTATTCCTATTGGAATACTGTTATCAGAATTAATGATGCAAAGGGCAAAGTTTATTCTCATACAAGCATCTCTGACAAACAGATGAACGATATTTATATTGACGAAACATTAAAAATAAGAAAAAGATAAGCAAATATGAGCGAAGAATTACAACAGAAACTCCGTGACCAGCTTTGGGAGGTTGCAAACCGTTTGCGTGGCAATATGTCGGCAAGCGACTTTATGTATTTTACCTTAGGGTTTATCTTTTATAAATACTTGTCGGAAAAAATAGAGAAATACGCTAACAGTGCACTTGAAGATGACGAAGTCACTTTTAAAGAATTGTGGGATATGACCGATACCGATGCAATGGAGTTACAGGAAGAGGTCAAAAACCAGTGCCTGGAAAATATCGGTTATTTTATAGAGCCCAAATATCTGTTTTCATCTGTGATAGACACAATCAAACGGAAAGAAAATATCCTGCCAATGCTGGAACGTTCGTTGAAACGCATAGAAGACAGTACACTAGGGCAGGATAGCGAAGAAGATTTCGGAGGACTGTTCTCTGATATAGATTTGGCTTCTCCTAAGTTGGGTAAGACCGCTGACGACAAGAATACATTGGTCAGCAATGTGCTTCTTGCTTTGGATGATATAGATTTTGGTGTGGAAGCCTCACAGGAAATTGATATTCTCGGTGATGCCTACGAATATATGATTTCCCAATTTGCTGCTGGGGCCGGAAAGAAAGCAGGAGAGTTCTATACGCCTCAGGAAGTCAGTCGTATATTGGCGGAGATTGTTTCTATCGGCCACCAGCGTCTGCGCAATGTGTATGATCCCACTTGTGGCAGTGGTTCGTTGTTGTTACGTGCTGCAAGTATAGGAAAGGCAGTATATATTTACGGACAGGAAAAGAATCCGACTACCTATAACCTTGCCCGAATGAATATGCTTCTTCACGGAATCAAGTTCAGCAACTTCAAAATAGAAAACGGTGATACACTCGAATGGGACGCTTTTGGAGATACCCAGTTCGATGCAGTAGTCGCAAATCCGCCGTTCTCTGCCGAATGGAGTGCAGCTGACAAGTTCAATAATGATGATCGTTTCAGCAAAGCCGGACGACTCGCACCGAAGAAAACCGCCGATTACGCCTTTATCCTGCACATGATTTATCACTTGAATGAGGGCGGTACAATGGCTTGCGTAGCTCCTCACGGCGTGTTGTTCCGTGGAAATGCCGAAGGTGTTATCCGCCGTTTCCTCATAGAAAAAAAGAACTACATAGATGCCATTATTGGATTACCAGCCAACATTTTCTATGGCACAAGTATTCCGACCTGCATTCTTGTCTTCAAAAAATGCCGCAAAGAGGACGATAATATCCTGTTCATTGACGCAAGCAAAGAATTTGAAAAAGTAAAGACCCAAAACAAGCTTCGGCCACAGCATATACAAAAGATAGTTGAAACTTACCGTGACCGTAAAGAAATAGAAAAATACAGCCATCTTGCTTCCTTAAAAGAAGTTGCTTATAATGACTACAACCTGAATATTCCCAGATATGTTGATACCTTTGAGGAAGAAGAACCTATCGACATCAAGGCTGTAATGGCAGAAATTAAAGAACTTGAAGCCAAGCGTGCTGAATTGGACAAAGAGATTGAGGTGTATTTGAAAGAATTGGGAATAGTTGAATAAGTGGAGGTATGACAAAACGGTTTGAGATAAAAAACAGTACGGCAGAATTCCTTATCTTCGCTATTGAGGGTAAGGAAGATGGCATACAGGTGATGTATCAGAATGATACCATCTGGTGTACGCAGAAAGCTATGGCCATCTTATTTGATTGTTCGACAGACAACATTGGTTTACACCTGAAGAATATATATGCCACTCAGGAGTTACAGAAAGAGGCAACTACCGAGTTTTTCTCGGTAGTTCAAACAGAGGGTGAGCGTCAGGTCAACAGGAAAACCCAGTTTTACAATTTGGACGCCATTATATCTGTTGGATATCGGGTAAACAGTATTAGAGCGACACAATTTCGCCAATGGTGCACTGCAGTCATTCGCCAATTCTCTATCCGTGGCTACGTGATAGACAAAAAGAGAATGGAAAACGGCTCTTTCATTGGTGAAGATTATTTTGAACATTTGCTTGCCGAAATCAGGGAGATAAGGTTGAGTGAACGCCGTTTTTATCAGAAACTTACCGATATTTATGCCACTGCAATTGACTATAACCGTGATGCTCCGACCACAAAACTGTTCTTTAAAAAAGTCCAGAACAAAATGCACTATGCCGTACATGGTCATACTGCCGCAGAACTGATCGTGAATAGAGCCGATGCAGAGAAAGAGCATATGGGACTGACTACATGGGAGAATGCCCCTGACGGAAAAATTGTAAAGACTGATGTAAGCATTGCAAAAAACTATCTGAAAAGCGTAGAACTGGAAGATATGGGACGTTTGGTCAATGCCGTGTTGGATATGGCTGAACGTATGGCAAAGCGTCATATACCCATGACGATGGAAGATTGGGCAAAACGTATAGACATCATTCTTGAAGCTGGTGGAGATGCAATCCTTTCTGATGCCGGCAAGGTTACGGCCGAATTCGCCAAAAAATTTGCTGAAACCGAATTTGAGAAATACCGTGTCATTCAAGACCGTTTGTTTAGCTCGGATTTCGACCGTTTTAATGATGGTGACAACTTGTTGCCATTTGAAATTAACTCTGATAATGAATAGTGACTATGGTAAATAATAACGATAAAAAAGTCCTTAATGTTCCGGCTTTGAGATTCCCTGAGTTTAGCGGAGAGTGGAAACATGTGCATTTAAAAGAAATTGCTGAGTTTCAGAAACAGAGGATTTCTACTGCATTACTCAACAATAATAATTATATTTCAACAGAAAATATTTTACAGGATTTTGAAGGCATACAATGCTCTTCCTCTATGCCAGCAAATGTGAATGTAATAAAATACCAAAATGAAGACATTTTATTATCAAACATACGTCCTTATCTAAAAAAGGTTTGGTTTGCAGATAGAAAAGGTGGATGCAGCGCAGATGTACTTGTCTTACGAGGAAATAAATGCGACAAGTATTTCTTGTACTATGTCATAGCATCAGATCGGTTTATCAATTATGTCATGAGTGGTATAAAAGGAGTCAAAATGCCACGTGGAGACAAAAACCAAATGGAAGAGTATGCGTTCTCTATTCCAACAAATATGGAACAAAAGAGAATTGCAAAATTCATATCTATATTAGATGAACGTATTAGATTGCAAAACAAAATCATTGAGGATTTGAAAAAACTAAAGTCTGCCATT